>OMCC01000772.1_pt1 | contig 19977 bp, 17 predicted proteins | sample 1674161 | NCBI WGS metagenome assembly OMCC01 (sample SAMEA103958149, study PRJEB25191) | human gut metagenome | biome: human-associated habitat [ENVO:00009003]; feature: intestine environment [ENVO:2100002]; material: feces | place: Germany | collected 2013/2015 | reverse complement strand
TCTGGTAGCTGCCGTCTGCGTACACCACAGCGGAGATGCGGGGGGTGTAGTTGGGGCCGTCCGGCTCAAAGGTGCGGGTGCGCAGGGCATCGGCAAAGCTCTTGCCCTGACTCATCAGGTCAAAAATGGTATCGGTCTGGTCGCCGTTGGTCACGATGTGGGTCTTGCCCAGGGTCAGCACAGGGTTATAGATGATAAGGCTGGGGTCCTCCAGCTTGTCGGGGTCTGCAGCCATGGTGCAGATGCCGCCGCGCTCGGGCACGGGGTCAAACACGCGGTTGCGGCTGTTCTCACTGCGGCCCATGATAAAGTAGCCGATGAACATCTGACGGCCATCGGGAGCCATTGCCACTGCAATGCCACGGCCGGGGTACTCGTTGGAGGCCAGATAATCGTTCAGGTTGATCTTTTCCATGTCAAATTCTCCTATTACGGAACTCCCCCAGTCGCCTACGGCGACAGCCCCCTCGGAGAGGGAGCCTCAAGCCCCCTCCTTGAGGGAGGTGGCACACCGTCAGGCGTGACGGAAGGAGTTTTTACTCGATCTCGCCGCTGCACACCATGGCAACTGCCTTGGGCAGCAGCTTCCACTCGGCCTGTTCCATCACCCGCTTCTGCAGCACCTCGGGGGTGTCGCCGGGCAGGATCTCCACTGCCTTCTGCAGCAGGATGGGGCCGCCGTCGCACTCCTCGTTGACAAAGTGCACGGTGGCACCGGTCACCTTGCAGCCCCGGGCCAGAGCAGCCTGATGGGGGCGCAGGCCGTACATGCCGGGCCCGCAGAAGGACGGGATGAGCGCCGGGTGAACATTCAGGATGCGGCGGGGATAGGCTTCAATGACACTGGGGCCCAACACGGAAAGGAACCCGGCCAGCACCACCAGATCGATGTTGTGGCTTTTCAGCGTTTCCAGCAGGGCTGCGTCAAAGGCCTCACTGTTCTCGTAATCCTTGCGGCGGACCACAACGCCCTCCACACCGGCCTTTGCGGCCCGCTCCAGCGCGTAGACACCGGGCTTGGAGGCCACGACCAGCGTGATCTTACCGTTGGGGTTCTCGCCCCGGGCTTCGCTGTCCAGCAGGGCCTGCAGATTGGTGCCGCCGCCGGAAACCAACACAGCTACATTCAGCACAGTTCCACACCGTCCCCTTCAGCGATGACACCCAGCTTGTAAGCCTCGGGCTCGCCGTTGGCGTGGAGGATCTCCAGCGCCTTGTCGGCCTGTGCGGCAGGAACGGTGAGCACCATGCCAACGCCCATGTTGAAGGTATTGAACATATCGTGCTCGGAGATGTGGCCGGTCTCCTGCATCAGGTGGAAGAGGGCAGGAATGCGGACATCTTCCTTCTTGATGCGGGCGCAGCAGCCCTTTTTCAGGCTGCGGGGGATGTTCTCATAGAAGCCGCCGCCGGTGATGTGGGAGATGCCCTTGACATCCACCTCTTCCAGCACCTTCAGCACCGGCTTGACGTAGATCTTGGTGGGAGCCAGCAGGGCATCGCCCAGGGTCTTGCCGCCCAGCTCGGCGGGGGTGGTGTGCAGAACATCGGGATCGTTGTCAATATCAAAGATCTTGCGCACCAGCGAGAAACCGTTGGAATGAACACCGGTGGAGGGCAGAGCGAGGATGACATCGCCAGCCTGCATGGTCTCGTTGTTCAGGATCTTTTCCTTGTCCACAACGCCCACGGTGAAACCTGCCAGATCGTACTCATCCTCCGGCATCATGCCCGGGTGCTCGGCAGTCTCGCCGCCCACCAGAGAGCAATCAGCCTGCACGCAGCCCTCGGCCACGCCCTTGACGATCTCGGCGATCTTTTCAGGGATGTTGCGGCCGCAGGCGATGTAATCCAGGAACACCAGCGGCTTTGCACCGGCGCAGATCACATCGTTGACGCACATGGCAACGCAGTCGATGCCAATGGTGTCGTGCTTGTCCATGATCATGGCGATCTTCAGCTTGGTGCCCACGCCGTCCGTGCCGGAGATCAGAACCGGGTGCTTGTAGCCGGTGCAATCCAGCTCAAACAGGCCGCCAAAGCCGCCCAGACCGCCAATGCAGTGCTCGTTCATGGTGCGGGCAACATACTGCTTCATCAGTTCAACGGAGCGGTAACCGGCAGTGATATCCACACCGGCAGCTGCGTAGCTCTCAGAATAGCTCTTTTCCATCTTCTTACTCTCCTAACTTTTTCTCGTTTTTGGGACGGTCATTCAGGTGGCGTTCATGGATATCGGTGGAAAGCACCTCTTCCGGCTTCACGGCATACTCGCCGGTAAAGCAGGCGGTGCAGAAACCGCATTTTGCGTTCTTGGCCAGCTGCACCACATGCTCGGTGGACAGGTAGCCCAGGGTATCGGCCCCGATGATCTCATTGATCTGCTCCACATTGCGGCCCGTGGCCACCAGCAACTTCTGGTCGGGGATGTCGGTGCCGAAGTAGCAGGGGTATTTGAACGGGGGAGCCGAGACCCGGAAGTGGACTTCCTTTGCACCGGCATCCCGCAGCAGCTTGATGATGCGGGCGGAGGTGGTGCCGCGCACGATGGAGTCATCCACCAGCACGACCCGTTTGCCCTTGACGGTGCTGGACACCACGTTCAGCTTGATGCGCACGCTGTTTTCGCGCTGCTTCTGGCTGCCCTGGATAAAGGTGCGGCCGATGTATTTATTTTTGATGAAGCCGATGCCGTAGGGGATGCCGCTCTCCTGCGAGTAGCCGAGCGCCGCATCCAGACCGGAATCCGGCACGCCGATGACCACATCGGCCTCCACGGGGTGCTCCTGTGCCAGGAACCGGCCTGCCTGCTTGCGGGCTTCGTGCACCGAGCTGCCCTCGATGATGCTGTCCGGGCGGGAGAAATAGATGAACTCGAACACGCACATCTGGGTGTCCGGGCGGCCGCAGTGATCCTTGATGCTCCGCAGCTCACCGGTCTTGGTGTCGGCAATGACGATCTCGCCGGGCTCCACGTCCCGCAGCAGGGTCGCGCCCGCAGCATCCAGCGCACAGCTCTCGCTGGCAAAGACGTAGCCGCCGCCGGGCAGGGTGCCGATGCACAGGGGGCGGTAGCCCCGGGGGTCCCGGACCGCAATGAGCTTGGTGGCGGACATGATCACCAGACTGTATGCACCCTCCAGCACATCCATCGTCTTGCTGATGGCAGTCTCAATGCTGCCCATCCGCAGGCGGTTGCGGGTGATGAGGTAGCAGATGACCTCGGTATCGGAGGAGCCGTGGAAGATGGCACCCTCGTTCTCCAGCTGACGGCGCAGCTCCAGGGCATTGGTCAGGTTGCCGTTGTGGCAGAGGGCCATGGTGCCCCGGCCATGCCGGACGATCATGGGCTGGGCGTTGGCCCGCACCCGGCTGCCGGCCGTGGCATAGCGGACATGGCCCGTTGCCATGTGGGCCGTGGGGGTGGAAAGACTGCCCAGCACGGCGGGGGTGAACACCTCGTTCACCAGGCCGAGGTCGCGGTGGCCCTGGATGACACCGTCATCGTTGACCGCAATGCCGCAGCTCTCCTGCCCGCGGTGCTGCAGCGCATACAGGGCAGAATAGGCGGCAGCGGCCACGTCCTCGGTGCCCGCCCGGTCATAGATGCCAAAAACGCCGCATTCCTCGTGCAGCGGATATGCAAAATCAGACATTGGTTCTCCTTACAACTCTTTCAGTTCGTTCTGCAGCTTTTCTTCCTTGGCTGCGATCTGCTGTGCCATGCTCACCCGCTCGGCCTCCAGCTTCCCGGCCAGTGTGTCATCGCTCAGGGCCAGGATCTCGGCGGCCAGCCAGGCGGCGTTCTTGGCCCCGTTCAGGGCCACGGTAGCCACCGGGATGCCGCTGGGCATCTGGACCGTGGCCAGCAGCGCGTCCAGACCGTCCATCGCGCCGCCCTTCATCGGGATACCGATGACAGGCAGGGTGGTGTTGGCGGCAAAGGCACCGGCCAGATGGGCCGCCATGCCCGCCGCGCACAGGATCACACCAAAGCCGTTGGCCCGGGCATTTTTGGCAAAATCCGCGGCCTCGGCAGGGGTGCGGTGGGCCGAAAGGATGTGTGCCTCAAAGGGGATGTCCAGCGCCTTCAGCTGGGCACAGGCCCCCTTTACCACCGGCCAATCACTGTCCGAGCCCATGATCACTGCAACTTTCCGAATCATATCCGAACCTCTCTTTCTCCGTCTGCAAAACAAAAAAAAGCTGTGGTACACCTGCACCACGGCCTTTATTTCTGCGTATGCTCTCCCAGCGCTTTGCACAAAGCTGCACGATGCCCCTGAACAGCACGAATGGTGTTCTGTTCTGTGAAGCCCGACAGCATCTTCATCTTTGAAGTTCCCCTTTTGCTCTGCGCTTTTTCAGGCGGCACCCGGCATCCGCCGGGGTACCGTCCCTGTACTACATACAGTTTACGGCAAAAATTCCACTTTGCAAAGGCCCTTGGGGCAATTTCTCCCTTGTGTTCTCCCGCGTCAAAAAACTTTCAAAAGTTTTGTGCAGTTTCGACACCGTATTTCTTTTTAAGTATGACTTTTTTAGAAAATATAATAAAGTAAGTTTTATCTCACTGGGACAGGCCCCGCTCTGTACAGCCTCTCCGTCATTGCATTGGAAGTAAAGGCGTTTTACCTTAGAAGATGATCTTCGCTGTTGCTGCCCTTGCTGCCCGGATGAGGTCGGCGGGTGCGCAGCACACCTGCGTACCAATGCGGCCGCCGGAGACATAGACCTTTTCTTGAGCCAGCACGCTTTCATCAAACACGGTGGTGTACTGCTTTTTCATACCCACCGGGCTGCAGCCGCCCCGCACATAGCCGGTGACCTTATTGATATCGGCCACATGGATCATGGCTACGCTTTTTTCGCCCACGCTGCGGGCAGCGGCCTTCAGGTCAAGCTCTGCCGCCACCGGAATGACGAACACAAAGTAGTTTTTGCTGCTGCCCTGGGTCACCAGCGTCTTATATACGCAGGCCGGGTCCTCCCCCATGCTGGCGGCCACGGTCACGCCGTCCACCGCCACGCCCTCCTCGTGGGCATATTCGTGGGCTGTATAGGGCACCTTGGCCCGTTCCAGGATGCGCATGGCATTCGTTTTTGCTTCTTTTCCCATTGATGATCGCTCCTTGTAAACTCCTTACCCTCTCAGGCTGCCCCTATTCTACCACTTTCTTTCCTAAATTTCAAAATTTCTCTTGACTTCAGTTCCCTGAAGTGTTATCATAGGCCCATGCTTCAGGAAACTGAACTTCACGAAAATAAATTGCGGCAATGGAGCCGGTCTCCTGTGCCGTTTGTGTGAGAAGGATAAGGAGACGACCACCATGATCATTGTACTGAAACAGGATGCCCCCGACGCACAGGTCCGCGAGTTCTGCCACGAGCTGCAGGATATGGGGCTGCAGATCAACGACTCCAAGGGCAGCGACACCCACATTCTGGGCCTGATCGGCGACACCAAGGCCATTGCCGAGAGCTGGGTGTTGGCCAACCCCGTGGTCGAGACCTGCCGCCGCGTGTCCGAGCCTTACAAAAAGGCCAACCGCAAGTTCCACCCCGACGACAGCGTGATCGATGTCAACGGCGTGAAGATCGGCGGCGGCAACTTCGCCGTCATCGCAGGCCCCTGCAGCATTGAGAGCGAGGAGCAGATCACCTACTGCGCCCAGCGCGTCAAGGATGCAGGCGCTTCTCTGCTGCGCGGCGGCGCATTCAAGCCCCGCACCTCCCCCTACTCCTTCCAGGGAATGCGGAGCGAAGGCCTGGACCTGCTCAAGCTGGCCCGCCGCGCCACCGGCTCCCCCATCGTCACCGAGATCATGAACACCGAGCACCTGCCCCTGTTCGAGAATGTAGACCTCATCCAGGTGGGTGCCCGCAATATGCAGAACTTTGAGCTGCTCAAGGCCGTGGGCCGCCAGAAAAAGCCCGTGTTGCTCAAACGCGGCCTGGCCAACACGCTGGAAGAATTTGTGATGAGCGCCGAGTACATCATGGCCGAGGGCAACGAGAACGTTGTCCTCTGCGAGCGCGGCATCCGCACCTTTGAGACCAGTATGCGCAACACCCTGGACCTGGCCGGTGTGGTCATGCTCCACAAAATGACCCACCTGCCCGTTGTGGTGGACCCCAGCCACGCCTGCGGCCACGCCTGGATGGTGCCCCAGCTGGCCAAGGCCGCCGTGGCCGCCGGTGCCGACGGCCTGATGATCGAGGTGCACAACAACCCCGCCAAGGCCAAGTGCGATGGTGCCCAGAGCCTGACCCCCGACCAGTTCGATGAACTGATGGGCTTTATCACCAAAGAAGTCGAGTTCTTTGGCAAGAAGATGAACTGAGAATGGAACGACCCTCTCGGCACGCGGCAGCGTGACTGAGGGGGTTGTTTTCTTTTGTCATCAAATATGGTATACTATGGTGTATTTTGAATTCACCCTTGAAACGAGGTATTTCTATGAAAGCTCATATTGCACGCAACCAGAATGCCGGCATCCCGCTGGCGCTGGGCTGGAACCTTTCTGCCGCCGACCGGGGCATTCTGGAGGGGATGGCCCCCGCTTTCGGGATGAAGCTGCTGCTGGTTTCCCCCGCCGATGCAGGCAGGACCGTGGCCCAGTTGCTGGGCGAGGTGGAGGTCAAGACCACCCGCACTCTGGTGCTGGAGCCGGGTGCTTATCCCCCGGCGCTGGTGCTGGCCAACTTCAAGGATAAGGATGTGGACACCCTGCTCGACCTGATGAAGCAGGCACAGGTAAACATCCCCCTCAAGGCCGTTGTGACCCCCACCAGCAAGAGCTGGGTGTTCGGTGACCTGCTGGCGCATCTGCAGGAAGAGCACACCGCCTTTACCGCCGCAAAGGAGACCGCCAAAGCATGATGACCAAGCGTATTTTTTCCGCCCTGCTGGCGGCTGCGCTCAGCCTGAGCCTGCTGGCGGGCTGCGGCAGCTCCGCTTCCGGCTCTACCGCGCCCAGCGCCGCCGATGGCCCGCAGCGCTACTCCACCGTGTTCTACGATGTGTTCGACACCGTGACGCAGGTCATCGCCTACTGCGACAGCGAAGAAGAGTTCACAGCCCAGATGGACGCACTCCACGCCGACCTTGTGGAGTACAACCAGCTCTACGACATTTATAATGATTACGATGGCGTGACCAACATCAAGACCATCAACGATAATGCGGGCACTGCCCCGGTGACGGTGGATGACAAGATCCTCGGGATGCTGGAGCTGGCCCAGACCATGTACGACACCACCGGCGGCAAGCTGAACATTGCGCTGGGCAGTGTGCTGAACATCTGGCACAACTACCGCGAGGCCGCACTGGCCGATGACAACGACAGCAACAACCAGCTGCCCACGCAGGAAGAGCTGGATGCCGCCGCACAGCACTGCGATATCGCCAACCTCATCATTGATGAAGATGCCAAAACGGTCTATCTGGCCGACCCGGCCATGTCGCTGGACGTGGGCAGCGTGGGCAAGGGCTACGCCGTGGAGCAGGCCGCACAGGCCGCCGAAGCCCGGGGCCTGACCAGTGCCCTCATCAGCGTGGGCGGCAACCTGCGGGCCATCGGCACCAAGCCGGACGGCTCCCAGTGGGTAGGCGGCGTGGAAAACCCGTGGAACTCCTCCGAGGTCTACACCAACGGCAGCTCCACTGTAGCCGCCGTCAAGATGAGCGACCTTTCCCTTGTGACCAGCGGCGACTACCAGCGCTACTACGTTGTGGACGGTGTGCGCTACCACCACCTCATCGACCCGGCCACCCTCTGGCCCGCCGCCTACTTTGACGGCGTGAGCGTGCTGGCTCCGGACTCCGGTGTGGCCGACTGCCTGACCACCGGCCTGTTCTGCCTGCCTCTGGAAGAGGGCAAGCAGCTCGTGGAATCGCTGGACGGCGTGGAAGCCCTCTGGTGCACCACCGATGGCGAAGTGGTCACCTCCAGCGGGTGGAGCGAGCATACGAATTAAATAAGGAACGACCCTCTCCGTCATTGCTTCGCAATGCCACCTCTCCCGAAGGGCGAGGCTATGCTGCCTTTATCCCAGGCCAGCGATAGGCTCCCCCTTCGGGGGAGCTGGCAAAGCCAACAGGCTTTGACTGAGAGGGTCGTTCTTTTACTTGATATCCAGTTCGGGCGGCACGTCGATCTGGTCAGAGACGTACTTGCCGTTCTTTTTGCGCTGACGCACACACTCGGTGAGCAGATACTCGATCTGCCCGTTCACCGAGCGGAAGTCATCCTCAGCCCATGCGGCAAGGGCATCGTAGAGCTTTGCATTCAGGCGCAGGGGGATCTGCTTTTTCGGCTCTGCCATCAGTACAGGCTGCCGCTGTTCACAATGGGCTGCGCGTCACGGTTGCCGCAAAGCACCACCAGCAGGTTGGAGACCATTGCCGCTTTGCGCTCATCGTCCAGTTCCACCACTTTGTTCTCACTCAGGCGGTCCAGCGCCATCTCCACCATACCCACGGCACCGTCCACGATCATCTTACGGGCATCAATGATGGCGCTTGCCTGCTGACGTTGCAGCATGACCGCCGCGATCTCGGGGGCGTAGGCCAGATAAGTGATGCGGGCTTCGATGATCTCGATCCCGGCGGCGGTGACGTTCTTCTGGATCTCGCCCTGGATGCGCTTTGCCACCACTTCCGAGGAGCCGCGCAGGCTGCCCTCATCGGCCACACCATCGCCGGTGGTGTCCACGTTGGGAGCCACATCGTAGGGGTAGATGCGCACCACGTTGCGCAGGGCGCTGTCACACTGCAGGGACAGGTATTCTTTGTAGTTGTCCACATTGAACACGGCCTTGGCGGTGTCGGTCACCCGCCAGATCACCGCAATGCCGATTTCCACCGGGTTGCCCAGGCAATCGTTGATCTTCTGGCGGGAGTTGTTCAGGGTCATCACCTTCAGGGAGATCTTCTTGCCGTCCTTCTCACGGTCAGCCTGCACCACAGGGCGCTGCTGAACATCACCGCTCTGGCTCAGGACCGTGCCCGCAGCCGGGTTGACGGCAGTGCAGAAGGGATTGACCCAGTAGAAGCCCTCCCCCTTCAGGGTGCCGATGTAATCGCCGAACAGGGTCAGCACCAGCGCTTCCTCGGGCTTGAGGACTTTCAGGCCCGCGAACAGGAAAATACCGATGATGGCATAGATGACAGCGATCGCCAGCGGGATAAAACCCAGGAAGGTGGTATACAGCATTACAAAACCGATGCCGCCCACCACAACCGCGATCACATAGCCCAGCAGGGTCAGCAGCAGCATAGTCATGCCATTCTTCTTGGTCTGTAAGATCTTCTCTTCCATAAAATGTCCCTCCTTTACAGGGTTCGGAAGTTTCTTTCTGATATCAAAATCATATCACATTGTATTTTGATTGTCAAGAACTTCCGATAAACACAAAAACCTCCCACTCGAATGAGCGGGAGGTTTTATTACGCACAGTTATACTTACCAGAACCAATACCGTTTCTTGACGGCGATATACACGATCAGGCAGACCACGGTCAGCGCACCGGCGGCGATGAAGAAGGTCCAATTGATATTGGTGAAGCGCAGATTCTGGTTGGTCAGCAGGTAGCTGCCAGCCGTATCGGCGGTGATGGTGCCATCCTTGTAGCTGTTCAGGAACTGCCACTTTTCGCTGGCAGTGTTGTGCAGATACAGGCGGCTGTAAGCGGCGTTCTCACCGGTCAGGGTGATCTGCACCACACAGGGCAGCGCACCGCTTTCGCCCAGCTGGAAGCTCAGGCCGTTTTCATCGGGGGCAAAGGTCAGGGCGGTGCTGAACCCGCCCTGGGTGCTCTTGATGCTGGTGCCATCGATCCGCAGGGTATAATCCTCGCCCAGCACGATCAGGCTGCGGCCCGTGGTGCGCAGGGCGCTCAGGATCTCGCCGGTGATGGCAGGCACGTCGCTCTGATAGAGGGACACTTCCTCCCCTGCGGCGTTCTGGATGGCGGCAACGGTGGCATCGGTGGTGACGTTGTCCTCGGTGCCCTCACCGCTGGTATCGCTGCTGCTGCCGGAGGTGGAGGCGGTGCGGTTGACGATGACCGTAACCGAGGTGGAGGCGGTGCCGTTGGAGACCACCACGGAGGTGGCACCCGTGGCAACGCCGGTGATGACACCGGAACCGCTGACGGTGGCAATGCTCTTGTCCTGGCTCTTGAAGGTCAGGCTCTGGCTGGCAGAGGCCGGCGACACCTTGCCGGTGATGGTCTTGGAGGAGCCCGGCTTAAGCACCACATAGTTGGTGTTCAGGGAGATGGACTGGCTGGAGACGGTGCTGGTGTTGGCCGCAACCACCGTAACGGTGGCCGTGCAGCTCACGTTGCCGTCCGTGGCGGTGATGGTGGCCTTGCCAGGGGCAACGCCGGTCACCTTGCCAAAGTTGTTGACGGTGGCCACCTTCTCATTGGAAGAGCTCAGGCTGACATTGATATAGTTGGCCGCCGAGGTGGGCAGCACTGCCAGCGAAAGGCTGGTGGTCTCGCCCACGGCAATGGTGCTGGATGCAAGGGTGATATCCATTTCGGTGGCGATCATGCTGGCATCCGGCTGGGGAGTGATGGTATAGGTGCAGCTCACCCCGCCGCAGGTGGCGGTGATGTTGGCTGTGCCCAGGCCCACAGCCTGCGCCACGCCCTCACTGTCCACCGAGACAACATTGGGGTTATCAGAGACATAGGTCACGCCGTTCTTGCTGGCGGCATTGGCGGGGGTGGTCACCGGGGAGAGCTGCTGGGCCGTGCCCGCCAGCGGGGCGGCATCGTAGCTGCCAGTCTCGATGCTCTCGGCGGTAACTTTATCCCAGGGAAAGCTCACCTTGGGCAGCGTGAGGGCCAGCGGCGTGGTAACAGGGCCGGCAGCCGACGCAGGCAGGGCGGCGGCACAGGCCAGCACACCCAGCAGAGCCGCGCTGGCAGCCAGCTGTTTCGGGTTCAGTTTCATTCTTTCGTACCTCTTGGGCGTGGAATCGGCGGGCGCTTAGCGGAACAGCACGCCCAGGGCCTCCATCACATAGTCAAAGTAAGTCAGTTCATCGTACTCCACACGGGCGGTGACGCTCATGCCGTTGGAAAGATCCACCTTGTCGCCGCTGGTGCTCACGACATAGGTGTTGTCCGGCTTGATGGTCATCTTGTAGTAGGACCCGTTGGTGCTGGAGGTCACGTCACTGTCGATGGAGGTAACAGTGCCGGTCAGGGTGCCGTAGGAATACTCCGACAGGCCGGTGATGGCGATCTTGCAGGGGTCGCCCACATTGATCAGCGGCCGGTCGTTGACGGTGACAGCCGCCACGATCTCAAGGTCGCTGTTCTCGCTGGCAACGGTGGCCAGAGCGGAGCCTGCACTGAGCACCATGCCCACCTTGTAGGGGGTGTCCATGTGGATGACACCGGAGGTGGGAGCGTAGATGTAGTAATCGTTCGCGCCGGTGTTCAGGGCATCCAGCTGGGCCTCGATGTTGTCAATGTTGGCCTGCACGCTGGTCAGGTTGGCAGAAATGGACTGCAGGGTGGAGTAGTACAGGCTCTCCACCTCGCTCTGGTTCTGCTCCATCAGGGTCTTGATCTGCTCGTCGGTGTAACCGGCGGCCTGATAGGGCGAAGCATCAAACGCCTTCTGGCTGACCTGGCTCTTGTAGCTCTCGTACTGGTAGTAATAGGGCTGGTCGTCGATGTCGGTCTCGCTGAAGTAGTTCTTGTCGTCCTGAATGGACTTGAGCAGCTTTTCATACTGGCTCTTCTGCTTTTTGTAGATGTCCAGCTGCTTCTGGTAGCTGTCCTGCTGGATGTCCAGATCGGTGCTCTTGATGTGGGCAATGAGGTCGCCCTCGGTGACATAGCTGCCCTCCGAGATGTTCAGCTCGGTGATGGAGCCGGAGTAACTGGACATGATATAGGTCTTGTTGGCCGCCTGCACTGAGCCAGTGGACTGGCTGACGTAGGTGCGCTTGTTCTGGGTGCTCCAGATCACCAGAAACACCATGAGGAAAGCCACCAGAAGAATGAGCGCGTAGCCAAAGGCCGGCAGCTTCTTCTCCATCATAATGCGGCGGTCCTGCAGGTCGGAAAGATTCTGAATGCGAGTGGTCATATTACTTCGTCTCCATAAAAACGTCCATGACACCGTTTTCGCTGTCCTGATTGACGTAGATGCTGTAGGTGGTGCCGGTCAGCTCGATCTCGTGCTCGTAGGCATAGATGTTCAGCTTCTGGCTGGCAAGGCTGCTGTGGTCCATGGGGCCGGTGAAGTGGGCGTACAGGCAGCCCTTCACCCGCAGCACAGCGTCCTGCTCGTAGCCCGGCTCCAGGCGGGGGATGAGCTGGTTGACCTGCATCATAAAATAGATCTGCGGCTCCGGGTTGGGGCCGGAGGTAAACTTGACGCACTGGATCACAGGGCCAACCGGCATAGCGCTGTGGCTCTTGATAAAGTTCTGCATCTGGGTCAGGATCACGCCCAGGTTGCCCAGCTCGCTGGCATCGATCTTGCGTGCCAGAACGTTGGTCAGCTTCAGGGTCTTGTTTTCTGCAACTTGGATCTCTCTCATAATAATGTCCACCTGTTTCTTTTTTGTTTGCAATAAGCAATTGTCTGGGGGAAAAGATTCTTTTTTACCGTTTTGCCAAAGACTCTCCTCAAAGCGGTCTCACCCTCTCAGTCAAAGCCTAACGGCTTTGCCAGCTCCCCCAAAGTGGGAGCTCTTGACAAAAAGGGTCACAGCTGCTTTTATATCCGAATTTGTACTTCCCTATCAATGGTCTCGCATACAGCATCAAAATGATTGTTAACATCCCGATTAGAGAACCGTAAAACTTTCAAGCCATAGCCATGCAGGATAGCACTTCGTTCCTCATCGTAAGCTTTCCCCTGTTCAGTATAATGCTGTGAGCCGTCAAGTTCAATAACCAATCTTGCATCCGCGCAATAAAAATCCACAATAAACGATTCAATGATCCGCTGTTTGTAGAATTTTACCGGATATTTCCGCAAGAAAACATACCAAAGCCGTTGCTCCTGTGGTGTCATTTCCCTCCGAAGTCTTCGGGCTACATCCAGCATGTCGTTATTCTTGACAACTGTCGTCTTTTTCATCAGCTTATACCTCTACCGGGCTCACCCTCTCCGTCAGCGCACACGCGCTGCCACCTCCCCCAAAGTGGGAGGTTTTGACAGAATGACTCACTCCCTGCACTGTGGGCAAGTCTGCGTTCACACTACGCAAAGGGAAACCCGCCGTACACTGCGCTATGCCAAGGGCTCTCCCTTCGGGAGAGCTGGCGCAAAGCGCCTGAGAGGGTGAGGATGCTCACGGTAAGCCACTCACACAGCGATAAAGTGTCACTATGTAAAGAGCATTCCTGTAAGGATAAACATAATCTTCTACCACACACAATTGCCTACCGCAACGCAATAAGCAACATAAAAATAAGATGTGCCAGGAGGCACACGCCTCCTGGCACACCATAACGAGGCATTGTTGTCTGCCCCGCGCTAACAAGTAGGGCGGTGCAGTTTCCTCAACGCTTCATAATTTTAGACTAACTAGATTAGCCCCAGATCTCCACAGAATTGCCATTCTTCTTGATGGTGTACTTGGGAGTGGGCTCAGTCTTGAACAGCTTCACATCGCCAGCGGTGTTCTTGACCTCGGTGCGGCCCAGGTTGTAGATAGCAGCAGCGGAGCCCAGGATCTGAGCAATGCCGTCGCCGTACTGGCCAGCCTTGAACTTGTCAGCGCCGACAACCTTGCCGAACATGGTGCCCAGGTCAGCCTTGGTAGCGTTGCCGCCGAAGACGTAGCCCAGAGTGTTCTGGATGGTGGAGGTGACGAAGTTGTTGCCGATCAGGGTAACAATGTTGGTGGAGAAAGCCTTAACGTTATCCAGGTTCCAGATAGGAGCGGTAACAGCGCCGATAGCGTCGATAAAGCTAGCGCCACCGTTGACGTAGGTCATTTCGTTCTCTGCGATAACAGAGTAGTTTGCAGGCATCATCATAATGAATTACTCCCTTCAAATGAATGAAAAAACTTATTTTAGCGATCTTTTTCCGGCTGCGCATCCATCCAAAGATCATTTATGTAACCGAGTGCGCACTCGGCTGCAACTTAATAGGTCATTGCCTCGCCATCGTCGTCGTCTTCAACAACTGCCGCGGGGGCAACGGGTGCAGGCTCTTCCTTCTTGCGGCGGAAGATGCCCTGCTGCAGGTTCCAGAGCTCGTAATACTTGCCCTGCTTTGCCAGCAGCTCGTCATGGGTACCGCGTTCCACGATCTGGCCGTGATCCATGACCAAAATCAGGTCGCAGTCACGGATGGTGGAAAGGCGGTGTGCCACGATCAGCATCGAACGGTCAGCCAGCTGGTTATAGATCATATCAAAGATGGTATTCTCTGTACCAAAGTCCAGGCTGGAGGTCGATTCATCAAAGATGTAAAGGCTCGAATCCTTCAGGAACGCACGGGCCAGTGCAATGCGCTGCTTCTCACCGCCGGACAGGCCGTTGCCGGCTTCCTCCAGATAGGTGTTGTACTGCAGCGGCAGCTTGCGGATGAACTCGTGTGCGTCGGCCTTCTTGGCCGCCTCCCGTACCTGATCGAGGGTCGCCTCGGGGCGGGAGATGCGGATATTCTCGAAGATCGTCTTGCTGAACAGCTCAACGTTCTGCGGGACATAGGAAATGCAGCGGCGGACGGATGCATTGCTGTACTCGTCCAGATCAACACCATCCACACTGATGGTGCCGCTCTCCGGCTCGTAATACTTGAGCAGGAGCTTTGTGATGGTGGACTTGCCGGAACCCGAGGAACCAACCAGCGCCACCTTCTTGCCCTGCGGGATGGTGAAGGAGATGTGGTCCAGTGCCGGGGTGCGGTTGCCATACCGGAAGGTGACATCTTTGAACTCAATGTCGCCCTCCATGCTCTCCATCTCGGTGTACTCTCTGGTATCGTCCTGCTCGGATTCATAATCCATGATCTCCGTCAGGCGCTTCATGGAGATGGAAGCCTCCTGAATGGACATCTGCATGCCGATCAGGTCGCTCACCGGAGAAGTAAAGTAACCGGCCAAAGTGCTGTAGGCCATATAACCGCCCAGCGTCAGCTGACCATTCAGCACCTGCGTGATGCCCACATAGGTGGTGACCATGCTCAACACGGTCGTGATCACGCTGGAGATCAGGCTCTGGCCGGTGCTGATCTTGCTGGAACGCAGGCTGATCTTCAGGCTCTTGATGTATTCACGCTCAAGGGCCTCCAGCTCGCGATCCTCGCAGGCGTTGCACTTGATGGTCTCGATGCCGCGCAGGCTCTCGATCATCTGGCTGTTCAGAACCGCCGACTGCACCATCGTCTCTTCATTGATCCGCTTGTAGGGCTGTTTGAAGATGATAACGAGCAGCAGGCTCAGAATGGTGGTAAACAGGGTAATTGCGAACAGCGAAGAATTCATCCGGAACAGGACAAAACCTGTGCCCACGGCCATCACAATGTCCATGACCACACTCATTGCAATGCTGGTCAGCACCGATTTGATGGTGCTTGCATCGGAATAGCGGGTGGTGATCTCGCCGGTCTTACGGGATGCAAAGAACTTCATCGGCAGTTTATACACATGCTCGAAGTAGCCCAGCATCAACGGGATGTCGATTTTAATGGAAAGGAAGATCAGGATCCAATCTCTCACGGTCGAAAGCAGCGTGCTGGTCAAGTTGACCACGCTGAACACGATGATGAGGGATACAAGCAGGTTCTTCAACCCGTAGGGCAACACCTCGTCCATGATCGCCTTGTTGAAAACGGTGGACACGATGCCGATCAGTGTCAGGATCACTGAACTGAGAATAGCGTAAGCAAACAGCTTTTTCTGGGGAAGCAGCAGATCCATGTACCGCTTCAACATGTTGTTGCGGGCTGCCTTGGCTTCCTCTTTGCCCTCCACCTTATGCTTGCCGGTGCCGCCCTTGAACTCCGCTGTGGGGTTCAGCAGCAGTAGCACGCCGGTGAAGTTTTTATAGAACTCATCCAGGCTGATCTTTTTCAGTTCATTTGCAGGGTCGCCGATGACGACGTAATCCTTGCATTTGTACTTTTTGCTTGCATCAGCCTTGCGTTCTTCTTCCTGCACCACATGCTTGCGGCGGGCATCGTCCTCCTTGATGGTCGTCTTTTTGAAGATGACCACAAAGTGGGTCAGGCCCTGGTCGGTAATGACCTGCGCAATTGCGGGCAGTGTGAAATCGCTTAAAAAGTTTTCGCGGTCAACACGGACAGCCGCCGTGCTGAAGCCCAGCTCATTGGCTGCTTTCTGCAAGCCAACGAGGTTCGTGCCTTTCATGTCGGTTCCCATCATATCCCGCAGGCGGGTGATGGTGATTTCCTTTTTGTAATGGAGGCACACCATTGCGAGCGAAGCGGCCGCGCAGTCCGTAGAATCGTGCTGCCGCACATAGGTATAACGCATACGATGTTTCCTTTACAAGAGACCGACAACCAAAAGCAAACGATCTCTTTTTCAATGTACTGTGTCTATTTCAAAACTACGGCTTTTATTCTAGCACACCCGGTCTGTTTGCACAAGCCCCAGTTTGCTGTTGTTTTGACCGTAGGTCTGACAAATGAAAAAGGTTTTCTTTTTGCACTCCGGTTTAACAGCGCATAGCCTTCTGCTTTGCCCTGCCCTGCGGAGAACCAGGGCAAAGCAGAAGTCCGCTGCTATCAAAAGAAGGGAGCGCCTACCCTTTGATCTGAGTCAATCACCACAGAACGTTTAAAAACTGTTCCAAGGTTTGGGTGTAGTATACCACAATCTGACAGCATCTTCAAGAGGACATTTTTTAAGAAACCATTAATTTTGAAGATTTTGTGAAAAAAGTCTCAGATTGGTTACAACACCCGGTTAAAAAACGAGCGGCGAAGTTGCCCTCGCCGCCTAATGGCGCCTCTTGCCTGACTCGAACAGGCGACACCCTGATTAACAGTCAGGTGCTCTAACCGACTGAGCTAAAGAGGCACATCTTTCAAAACGCAATTCCGCAGCGCACAATTGACTGCGAGATGTATTATAACTCTTCCCGCTCCCTTTTGCAAGCCTTTTTTGGAAATTTGTGAAAAAAGTTTTTCAAAAGGGCTCAACCCTCTCAGTCAAAGCCTTGCGGCTTTGCCAGCTCCCCCGAGGGGGGAGCCTTTGGCAGGACCACCGCAAGCAGCTGCTAAAGGCCGGGGCAGTCTTGGCTCCCCCTTTGGGGGAGCTGGCGCGTTAGCGCCTGAGAGGGCGAGCCCGTGTTCCGACATCCTTTTTCTTACGCTTCTGTTACCCTATCAATACCAGAAAGAAGGTGCCACCCATCAAGACTGTGATCTACCTCGATGTCCTGCTGCTGACGAATTTTGCGCTCACGCTGCTGTTCCTGCTGGCGGCGGGGCTGCTGGCCGGGGTGGAGTGCCGGGCCGGGCGGCTGCTGTTGGGCGGGGCAGCGGGGGCAGCTTCCTCGTTGGCCCTGCTGGCCCCGGAAGCGCCGGACGCTGCCGCGCTCCTATATAAAGTGTCAACTGCCGCCCTCACGGTGGCCGCTGCCTACGGCTGGCCCGGGGGCAGATGCTTTGCCCGGCTTGTGGGGTGGTTCTGCGCAGGGAATCTGCTGCTGGCGGGGGCGCTGCTGCTGCCCGGGGCCCAGACCAACAACGGCTGCATCTACCTGCCCCTTTCGCCGGGGACACTGCTGGCGGGCGCGGGCGGGGTGGTGCTGGCTGTGCAGGGGGTGCTCCGCTTTCTGGGCCGGGGCGGCGGGCAGGTATTCCCCGCCCTGCTCACCGTGGCAGACACAGCGCTGGATGTCCGGGCCTTCTGCGACACCGGCTTTTCGGTGCAGGAGCCGCTTTCGGGCAGGGCGGTGGTACTGGTGCGGTTCGGTGCCGTGCAGAGCCGCCTGCCGCCCGCCCTGGGTACTTATCTGGAGCAGCACTTTGCCGGGGCCGCTCCCCTGCCCGTCCCGGCGCTGGGGGTGCGCCTTGTTCCCTGCACCACCGTGGCCGGGCACTGTATCCTGCCGGCCGTCCCGGCCAGCCTGTGCCGCACCGGCTCCCCCGCCGGGCAGGGCATGGCCGAGCACCTCTATGCCGCCTTCGCCGACCTTCCCCCGCCGCCTGATGGGTGGGAAGTGCTGGTGGGGAGCGAAACCGTCAGCAGCCTGGCGCATGGGTAGGCTGCACTTCCATACAACCTCTCCCTGTTTCCGCCACTGGCGGCGGTCGTCGTTGTCTGACAGAGGAAAGGCAGAGCTTACGGCTCAACCCCCCAGTCGCCTGCGGCGACAGCCCCCGCTAATAGGGGGGCCCTTGGCATGGCGCAAAGCCTATCCTCTTTGCCAAGGCCGCCCCTACTAGGGGCGGTGGCATCCCGTAGGGATGACGGTGGGGTTTGACCCCAGCTGCTGCTTACGGCTCAGCCCCCGCTAGTAAGGAGCCCTTGTCAAAACCAGAACCTCTCCTCTTCGCGAGAGGGCTTCACAAAGGAGGAACCGCCCTTGCATCATCTGCTTTCACTTCTTTGCCGTCTTTATTGCTTTCTGCTGGCCCCTTCCGCCGCCCACTACATCAACGGCGGGCCCAGCCTGCCGCCGCCGCTGACACCGGAGCAGGAAAAGGCCCTGCTGACCCGGATGATGGCGGGGGATGCCGCCGCGCGCGATGACCTCATCACCCACAACCTGCGGCTGGTGGTCTATCTTGCCAAAAAGTACGAGAACAGCGGCGTGCCGCAGGAGGACATGATCTCCATTGGCACCATCGGGCTGATCAAGGCGGTAAACACCTTTACGCCCGCGCGGAACATCAAACTGGCCACCTACGCCAGCCGGTGCATCGGCAACGAGATCCTGATGTACCTGCGTAAAAGCTCCAACCGGCGGCAGGAGGCCAGCATCGATGAGCCCCTGAACACCGACGGCGACGGCAACGAGCTGCTGCTCTCGGACGTGCTGGGCAGCGACGAAAACCTTGTGGGCCTGCAATTGGAGCAGGCCGCCGAGCGTGCCACCCTCCGGCGCTCCGTGGAGCAGCTGGCCCCCCGGGAGCGGCAGATCATGGAGCTGCGCTTCGGCCTTGTGGACGGCGTGGAGCACACCCAGAAGGAAGCCGCCGATGCCCTTGGCATCAGCCAGAGTTACATCTCCCGGCTGGAAAAGCGCATCATCCGCACCCTGAAAGCCCGCCTTGAAAGCGAATAGCCGCTGGTGCATACCATAAAATTACAGCTTTGTCTATAATGCGCCCCTCTTTTGCGGAGGGGCGCTCAATTTTTTCCACGCATAGCGCCCGGCGCGCAGAGCCATACTTCCGGTAAAGCTAAAAGACCGGGGGCGTTTGGATGTACAACAAGGTGGAGCTATGCGGTGTGAACACAGGGCAGCTGCCTGTACTGACCGAGGCGGAAAAGCGGCAGCTGCTCACCCTTGCCCACGCCGGGGACAAAGCTGCCCGGGCGCGGATGGTGGAGGGCAACCTGCGGCTGGTGCTCAGCGTAGTGCAGCGGTTTGCCCAGCGGGGCGAAAATCTGGACGATCTGTTTCAGGTGGGGTGCATCGGGCTGATCAAGGCCATCGACAACTTTGACCCCGCACAGCCGGTGCGGTTTTCTACCTACGGCGTGCCTATGATCATCGGGGAGATCCGGCGGTTTCTGCGGGACAACAACGCCCTGCGGGTAAGCCGCACCCTGCGGGACACCGCCTACCGCGCCATGCAGGCGCGGGAAACGCTGGAAAAGCAGCTGGGGCGCGAGCCCACCATGGACGAGATCGCCGCCGCAGCGGGGCTTGCCCGGCGCGAGGTGACCGCCGCGCTGGAGTCGGTGGTGGAGCCGCTCAGCCTTGACGAGCCGGTGTACACCGACGGCGGCGATGCCATGTATGTGATCGACCAGGTGCGGGACCCGGACAGCGAGGAG
>OMCC01000741.1_pt1 | contig 20644 bp, 17 predicted proteins | sample 1674161 | NCBI WGS metagenome assembly OMCC01 (sample SAMEA103958149, study PRJEB25191) | human gut metagenome | biome: human-associated habitat [ENVO:00009003]; feature: intestine environment [ENVO:2100002]; material: feces | place: Germany | collected 2013/2015 | reverse complement strand
CGCACGAAGCCCAAATGGTTTCAGTGGTCAACCCGGACCTGACCCACGACCTGTTCCAGGCCGCAGGCGAAAACCCCCGCTACGCCAACGTTCGCCTGGGCGCGGTGGTCGAGCACATCAATCAGGGTGAGCAAACCCAATTCGCCGCCGCCACCTTCCAACTGCCCGACGGCCACAAGCGCCGAAAGCCGACCTACAAAGGCACGTTGGTTATTTCCTTCCGCGGCACCGATGATTCGCTCATCGGATGGAAGGAAGATTTCAATATGGCTTTCCAGTATCCGGTGCCGGCGCAACGTTCAGCCAGCGCCTATCTGGATATGGTGGCGCGACTGTGGGAGGGTCCGATTATTCTGGTCGGCCATTCCAAGGGAGGCAATCTGGCGATTTACGCGGCCATGAACGCCGATCCCAAGGTGCGCAAGCGCATTCAGCATGTCTATTCACTGGATGGCCCCGGTTTCCCGCCGGAGATTGTGACCAGCCCCGCCTACCGCACCATCCAGCCGAAGGTGACGAAAATCGTGCCGAGTTCGTCGATTGTGGGCATGATTTTCGAGACCCCGGAGCCTTGCCGCGTGGTCTCTTCCGATTCGGATGGCATCATGCAGCATTCCGCCTTCACCTGGCTATTGGATGGTGACCAGTTCATCACCGAGCCGGATTTGAGTTCCAGCTCGCAGTTGTTTAACGAGGAGCTGAACCATTGGATCGCCACGCTTACGCCCGAACAGCGCGAGCGTGCGGTGGATGCGCTGTTCACCGTGCTGCACGCCAACGGCGCCACCAGCTTCAGCGAGGTGATGAGCAACTTCCCCGCTTCGATTCCGGCGATGCTTGGCGCGTACGTTGGGCTGACCCCCGCAGACCGGCGTCATTTGGTTGAGGCCCTGGCGATACTGTTCAAGGCGTCCACGGCCAAACGCAAGCCGACGCCCGCCCCGGCTTCCGCACCAAGTTCTGCGACCTCCAAAGCAACAGCCGAGATCCCAGCAGAAACTGCAGCAGGAGCAGATAGCGCAGCTCCGGCCAGAGCCGATACTGATGCCGATGCCGGCACCACAGCTTCGCCATCAGCGGAGGACGCAACTGAAATCGCCGATTAGCTCATAGACATGTCCACAAATAATAGTTATACTGCCCAATAAGTTATTAGACAGCGTGACCATATCACGCTGGTGCATCAGGAGGAAGAGATGCCACGTCCACGCCATGATTCCGAGGTGCTGCCCGCCAAAGAACGCCTCGAGAACGCTTTCTGGGAATTGCTCGCCGACCGCGACTATCGCAAGATCACCGTTACCGACGTGGTGCGTGAGGCTGGCGTGAACCGTAATTCGTTCTACTATCACTTCTCCAGCCTGCCCGAATTGGCCGATTCAGCCATCCTGCATCAGGTCGAATCGATTCCGATCAACCGCACCCCCGATCCGAACGGCAATCCCGAGGAACAATGGCGAGACCGCGTCACCGCCACACTCTCCGATCCAGAGCAGCGTCAGCGCCTCGACCACCTGGCCCTGTTGGCAGGCCCGCACAGCACGCTTGAACTGACCGAATCGCTGCGCGACTTCTGCCGTCTGCAAATGCTCAGCACATTGCAACGCGACCCCAAGAACCTTGACCTGAAAACCGATCTCATGGTCGAGTTCACCGTGGGCGGCATGCTCGCCGTGCTGCAACGTTGGCCCGAATTGAGCGACACCATCGAAATCAAAGACCTGCTTAAAGAAGATGTGGCCGTGCTGGCCATGGGCATATACCTGGCCATGAGCCAAAAGGACATGCTTAATTACTGGAATCGCATCTTCGTGCACAATGCGCAGGATTCGACCGCCCCCGGCATGCCGGTCGCCGCCACGCATGCCGCGCCATCCACCATCTCATCGTCGAACGGCCCCGCAGGATTCCCCGGGTACACCGCTTGACCGAAAACCAGCGAGTCTGGATTGTTTCCGCCGCACGAACCTCGCGTGAGGTTTCTCACAAGGCGCAATCAGCCTCTCATGCTGGCGTTTCCAACCCACGCACAGGAAGATGGAAGCATGAGCGAAACATCGAACAAGACCCGTCTGGAACATGACTGCATCGGTCAGATGGAGGTGCCGGCGAACGTCTACTGGGGTATTCACACCCAGCGCGCTATCGGCAACTTCCCGGTCTCCGGCATCACCGATAGCCAACATCCCGAGCTGATTCGCGCCTATGCCACGGTCAAGCGCGCCTGCGCCATCGCCAATGAGGAATTAGGCCTGATCGACCCAGCCAAGGCCGAGGCCATTCGCGCCGCCTGCCTAGAAATTGAGGCCGGCAAACTGGCCGATCAGTTCCCGGTCGATGTGATGCAGGGCGGTGCCGGCACCTCGTCGAACATGAACATGAACGAGGTGATCGCCAACCGTGCGTTGGAAATCGCCGGCCGCCAGCGCGGCGATTACACATACATCCATCCGAACGACGACGTCAACAAGTCGCAGTCCACGAACGACACCTACCCGGCCGCCTGCAAACTCGCGCTTATCGACGCGATCGGGCCGCTCGCCGAGTCCACCAAGAAACTCGCCAAGGCCTTCCACGATCTGGCCGACAAACATATCAATGACGTGACGATTGGCCGCACGCAGCTGCAGGACGCCGTACCAATGACCTATGGTCAGGAATTTCATGCGTTTGCCACGCTGTTGAAGTCTGATTTGGCTGCATTCGATCGCGTGGTGCCGCTGCTGGCCCAGCTCAACCTCGGTGCCACCGCCATCGGTACCGGCATTTGCGCGGATCTGCGATTCCGCAAGTCCGCTATCAAGCATCTGGCGCAAATCACCGGGCTGCCGGTCACCGCCGCGCCCGATCCGGTGGCCGCCATGACGGATATGGGCGCGTACGTGGCCACGTCGGCTGCCATCAAGAGCCTCGCCGTGCACCTGAAGAAGGCCGCCGACGATTTGCGACTGCTCAATTCCGGGCCGCGCTGCGGTTTCAACGATCTCAACGTGCCGGCTCGCCAGGCCGGATCGTCGATCATGCCGGCCAAAGTGAACCCTGTGATCCCCGAATGCGTCAACCAGTGCTGCTTCACGATTTTCGGCATGGACGTGACTGTGAACTGGGCTGTGGCCGAGGGACAGTTGCAGCTGAACGCCTTCGACCCGGTGATGGTGCATGAGCTGCTGACCGGCATGGCGTTGCTGACGCACGCCATGGAGACGTTCCGCGTCAACTGCGTGGAAGGCATCGAAATCAATGCTGACCTGGGGCGTTCATACGCCCAGTCCTCACCGTCGATTTCCGCCGCGCTCAACCACTACATCGGCTACGAGCACGCGGCCGACATCGCCGCCGAAGCCGTACATACCGGCCGTACCGTGCGCGAGGTGGCCGGCGAACGCACCGACCTGCCCGCCGAGCAGTTGGACGAGATTCTCGATCCGATTCGACTGGCCCGCGGCCTCGGCCAGACCTGCCGCGAACGCCAGGAGTAGCGGAATCGACCGTAGGCCGATTCCGCTTTCTGCCACCCCGTCTCCACGACTTCACCAGAAACGACCGATACAGTAGGCGTATGACTGAATATGCAGAAGACATCGCACGCTGGTTTCAGGTGAACGCCGGCAAACTCATCTGGCTGACCATTGTATTGGCCATCGTATTTGTGGCCGACCGCGTCATCAGCCGCGTGTTGCGCAAGATTCTGGACAATTCTCAGATTCCCAGCGCCTCGATTTTCGTGAACCTCACGCGCGTGACCATCTGGGTCACCGGCGCAGCGATGGTACTGCAGCCCGTATTCGGCATCAATCCGACCACACTTATCACCGCCCTTGGTGTTGGAGGTGTGGCGATCTCGCTGGGTCTGAAGGATACAATCGCCAACATCATCGGCGGCTTCGGCCTGATGCTGGGCCGCGTAATCCAACCCGGCGATCTGGTGACCATTCAAGGCGTCACAGGCACCGTGCACGACATCACCTGGCGTCAGACCGTGGTGCGCACCCGTTCCGGAGACATGATGGTCATCCCCAATTCGGTACTCAATACGGCCGCCCTGACCAAGCTCACGCCGGTCAGCGAAGGCATGGCCACGCTTGAGTTCACGGCCAAGGCCTCCGGCGACCCGTCTGCGATCAGTCAGGATATTCTCGACCGCGTAACCAAAGCCACCGCCGACGTGGCGCTGGAGGGTCAGCCGCCATTGGTCAAGTTCACCGGCTTCTCCCCTTACGGCATGACCGGCCAAGTGCTTGTGTTCGCGCGCGAGGGTGTGCTGCCTTCCACCATCAAAGATATGGCGGCGCGAGCCATCGCCGGTTCGGGCACCGAATACCTTGTTGAAGATGGCGGCTCGTCAGGCAATCTGTGATATCTCCCGGCTCGCCTCTCTGGGTCCGGCTATGACAGTCATGCGAACAGCATCCAACCGGTAAGCATCACAGTCAACAGTAGGTACGCGATAACGCCGGGATTGGCATAGGCGGTGCGTATTTTAAGCCCCGCAGGCAACTCCTCTGGCGCAAGATAGAACTCCCAGCTCTTGCGCTTGGTGATAAGCAGTACGATACCGGCAATGCAGAGGCCCAACATCACTGTGCCGTACAACATCATGATGCCCATGTCGCCCATGTTGCCGGCTTCAGCCATACGCATGATTTCGGCCTCGCTGACCGTGCCGTCGAGGATGCGGGGATCGATCTGTTGTATCACCAATGGGGCGAGTACTGACCCGTTCAGGTTGATCAGCATGTGCATAGCCACCGAATACCGCAGTCGGGAGGTGCGCGTGTATACATATCCGAACATCAGTCCTAGGCCAAAGGCGTAGAAGAACTGGAACACGTTCATATGGAATAGCGCGAATGCCAATGCGGAGAATATGATTGCGGTCTTCTCTCCGTACCGGCGCAGGCGGGAGATAATCTCCTTGCGAAAAATCCATTCTTCGCAAACCGGTGCCAACAGGCCTATGAACAATGCGTTCACCCGCCAGTCGCTGCCAAGAATCACGTCGTTGATGCGATTGGTGGCCTGACCATCAGTGGCTCCGGCAGACAATATATTGCCAATCATATTGCCCAAGAACATTACCGGAATGCACATGACGAAAATCTGAATGAACTCCCCCGCCTTCATGGGGTACTGCCGGGTGCGAATAACCGGTACGCGAGTGAAGGCCAACATACTCAGCGGCATGGCCACCACATACAGCGGTCCGGAGGAGGCGAGCAGCACAGCCCAAGCGGGCACATCGGTGCCAAGCAGCGTTCGTAGTGCTTCAGTGGCCAGAATATTCAGTCCGATCCAGAACACCATCATAATGGCGAGCGCCGAGCCGATTGTCGAAAACCGGCGATGGGCCGTGAACCACCAATCGCGTGGGGTTTGTTGCGGCTGCTGTGGTTGCTGAGGTTGCTGCGCCGGCGGCATTGGTTCGCTCATACTTATCCCCCATAGTTACTGGCCGCAAACGGACCGATCACACGTGCAATACTCTTCAAGAATACGGCACGGCGTTTCGATTGCATTGGGAATGGGGAGGAAATCATCAATGGGCAAGGAATGATCAACGTCAATCATTCCCAATGCCGAGAAAGTCCCCTACTCTGCAAGATTGCTGTGGGACGGCACGCGATAATCGCCCAAAAATCGCCGCCGTCCCACACACATCATTGCCGATAAGCCATTCGACGATCGTACAGTCACAAAAACAGAACAGAACCGCACGATCATCGCAACGCCATTCAGCAGGCGAGCGCGGCGACCGGACGCGGGGTGACAATCACGTCATCGCCCACCGCCAGACCGGCCGGCAGCTCGCTGGCGGGCAGCTGCACGGTGGCCTTGAGCTGTTCGCCCTTGTTCCAGCGCTGGTATTCGCCGGAGGTGATGACCGTATCCACGCGCACCAAGGAGCCAAGGAAGTGAATGACCTCCACGCGGGCGCGTTCGCCGACGTGCGAATCGCTGCTGCCGGCCAAGGCCAGCGTCAGGTTCTCCGGGCGCACGAGCACGGCCACGGAATCGCCCTTGGCGGAGCCGGCGAGCAGCGGCACGCGCTGGCCGAAGACCACGGACTCGTCGCCATTGGATGCGCCGGGCAGGCGGTTGGTGAGTCCAATGAACGTGGCCACGTACTCGGTGGCGGGGCGCTGGTACAGGTTCTGCGGGGCGGCGATCTGCTCGATCTTGCCCTTGTTCATCACACCGATGCGGTCGGCCACGGCCAGCGCCTCTTCCTGATCGTGGGTCACGAAGACGGTGGTGGTGCCGGTGGTGAGTTGGATGCGGCGAATCTGGTCGCGCAGCTGGACGCGCACCTTGGCGTCGAGGGCGGAGAGCGGCTCGTCGAGCAGTAGCACGCGCGGCTTGACGGCCAGCGCGCGGGCCAGGGCCACGCGCTGTTGCTGGCCGCCGGACATCTGCTGCGTGTACTTCTTGGCCTGATCGGCAAGTCCCACGAGCTCCAGCTGTTCCATGGCGATCTTGCGGCGTTCTGCCTTGCCCATGCCGCGCACTTCGAGGCCGAATTCCACGTTCTCCAGGGCGGTCATGTGCGGGAAAAGCGAGTAGGCCTGGAACACCATGGCCATCTCGCGCTTGTTGACCGGCACGCCGGTGACGTCTTGGCCGCCGACCATGATGCGGCCGCCCTGGATGTCTTCGAGGCCGGCGAGCGAGCGCAGCGCGGTGGACTTGCCGCAGCCGGAGCCGCCGAGCAGCACGACCATTTCGCCGGGCTTGATGTCCAGGTTGAAGTCGTCGAGCGCGTGAACGGTGGAGCCGGGGTAGATCTTGACGACGTCACGCATCTGGATGGAGCCGCCGCCGCGCTTGACGCTGTCTTTGAGCAGGGCCTTGGCGGCCTTGGTCACGTCCTTGCCGCGCACGCCTTCGAGGGTGGCGGTGGGATCGTTCTTGAAGGCGTCCTCGGCGGCAGCGGACGTGGTGGCGGGTGCCGAAACAGAAGCCGCGGCATCGGCACCGGCATGGCGACGGGTGAAAATCGAATTGCTGTTCATCAGGTTACTTACCTTCCCTTGACTTGCGCATTGCGTCGGAGATCAGGTCGAGCGCAACGAGGAGCACCGCACCGAAGAGCAGAGCCAGCAGCGACATGGCGGTGGAGATTTGAGAATTGGACTGGCCGAGCTGGTAGAGCGCGACCTGCAGGTTCATACGGCCGAGCAGCGAGGCGACGGTGTATTCGCCCAGCACCACGGCGATGGAGATAAAGGATGCCGAGAGAATCGACTGCCATAGGTTCGGGATGATCACCTTGAAGAACACCTTGGGCCAGGAGGCACCGAGCGAGCGGGATGCCTCGACCAGCGTCTTGACGTCGATGGAGTTAAGCCCCACGGCGATCGCGCGGAAGGCGAACGGCATCACGAGAATCACGTAGGCAAAGCACAGCCAGATTGGGTTGGTGCTCAGCACGTCGGCGGACAGCCAGCGGTAGATCGGGCCCAAACCCACCACCAGCACGATGGCCGGGATGGTCAGCGGCAGCGTGGCCACCCATTCGATCGCGCGCTCCAAAACCTTGGAGCGAATATGCACGATGACCATGGTGGGCACCAGCAGCACCAGCATGATCACCACGGTGACCGCGCTCAGGGCCAGCGAGGTGCCGATGCCCTGCCACAGCACGGTCAGGTCGGCACCCAGCGACTCGCCGTTGCCGGTGAAAATCGCGATCCACGGCGCGGCCGACCAGCGGCCGGACAGCGGGTGACGCAGGGTGAAGATGAGCATGGCCAGCAGCGGCACGAACAGGAACGCCAGGGTGACGAACAGGATCACGAATTTGATGATGCTCTGTTTACGCGCACGAGCGGCGCGCAGCTGCGGCGGCTTGGTTGCGGAAGTTTCGGTCATTGCCAACGTCCGGCCCTCTTTTCCACGGCGTGGCTCAACAGCATGACGATGGCCACGACGATGATCATTGCGAATGCCAGCACCTGGGCAAAGCCCTGCTGGTTGGGGTCCAGTTCGTTGCGCATGGCACCTTGGATCATAAGCGGCACCAGAATCGAACGCTGGGAGAACAGGGCCGCGGCGGTCGCGTATGCGGAGAACGCGGAGGCGAACAGCAGCAGGAACGCGGAGATGAAGCGGGGTGCCAGAATCGGGCAGGCCACGCGCGTCCAGTACTGGAACGTGTTGCCACCGAGGGATTCGCATGCCTCGCGCCACTGTGGACGGATCGAATCGACCGCGGGCAGGAAGATGATGATCATCAGCGGAATCTGGAAGTAGCAGTAGATGGTCACCAGGCCCGGCAACGAACTAAGCCAGTTCGGGTTCACGGTGTAGCCGGTCAGTGTCTTGATAAGCATGGTGCCGATACCGTTGATGCCGATGGTGGCGATGAACGCGAACGCGAGCATCACGCCGCCGAACTGAGCAAGCACGGAGGAGATGGCGGAGACCATACGACGCAGCAGGCCGTTCGGCTTGGCACCAATGACCAGTGCGTAGGAAGCGAGCGCGCCCACCACTGCGCCGATCAGAGAGGATGCTAAAGACACCAGAATCGAGGTGCCGAATGCGGCGATGGTGTTGGCCTCGAACATCTTATTGAAGTTCGCGAGCGTGAAGTTGCCGCTGCGATCCTGGAATGCACCGACAATCACGATGACGGTGGGTGCGAGCAGGAAGCAGGCGGTGTAGGCGAAGAACGGGAGCGTGGTGGCGAGCGTGCCCAGCTCCTGGCGGTGCTTGGCCATCGCCGAGGAGAGAGGAGAAGCGGGAGTAGCGGACGGACCCGCAGCCTTGGCGGCAGCAGGTCCGTTCGATGCAATGGGTGCGATTGCGGCGGTCATCGGTCTGTGCCTCAGTTGCCGATCGTCTTGTCCCAGTTGTTCTGGAGCCACTCGGTGATGCGGGTGGAGTCGTCGTTGGTGTAGGAGACCGGCTCGCCTTCGATGGTGATGGCGTCCTTCAGAGTGGCCTGGTCGACGGTGCCGTCTTCCTTCATGGAATCGAGCAGCACCGGGTTGGCGCCGCCCTTGAACCACAGGTTCTGGGCGTCGGCGGTGTACAGGTACTCCTCCCACAGGCGGGCGGCGGCCGGGTGCGGCGCGTCCTTGTTGATGGCCTGGTTGTAGTAGCTGACGACCTGGGCCTTCGGGAAGGTCTTGTACTTCCAGTTCACGCCCTTGTCCTTGAGCTCCTTCTTGTAGGAGGCCTGGTTGTAGGTCCAGTCGAAGACCACGCCGGTCTGGCCGGAGTCGATGGTGCCGTTGGTCACGTCGACGGTGGTCAGGTTGCCGGCTTCCTTGAGCTTCTTGAAGTAGTCAAGGCCGGGCTGCAGGTTGTTGATGTCGCCACCGGCGAGCTGGTTGGCCATCAGGTAGCCGTTGAAGGCGGCGCCAGCCTCGGCGGGCTTGCCGTTGAGGGCCACGGTGCCGGCGAACTTCGGATCCATCAGATCGTCAAGGCTGTTGATGTCGCCGTACTTGTCGGCGTTCCAGCCCACGGACATGATGCCGGTGTAGTCGGCGTAGTAGGCGCCGTCGGCGTCCTTGGCGGTGTCCGGGATCTTGTCCCAGGCCTGCACCTTGTACGGGGCGAAGTAGTCGGTGGAGGTGGCGGCGATGGCCTGGCCGACATCGAAGACGTCGGTGGCGGCGTCGAGCTCTTCCTTGGATGAGGCGTTCGGGTTGAGCTCGGTGACCTTGATCTCCGGGTACTTCTTCTTGAAGCTCTCGATGACCTCGCCGTAGTTGGACCAGTCGTGCGGAAGGGCGATGACGTTCAGCGCGCCCTCTTCCTTGGCGGCCTTCTCGAGGTCTTCCATGGTGCCGAAGTCGGCGAGGGAGGTGGCTTTGACGGACTTTTCGTTCACGGTGACGGCCTTGCCGGTGCTTTCGCCGGTGCCATCGGAGGAGGCGTTGCTCGAGCCGCAGGCGGCCATCGAGAACGCGAGCACGGCGGCGAGGGAGCCGGCCGCGATCTTACGCAGGTTGTTCATAATGTTCCTTTTCTCAACATCATCCAGACGACAGTCTGGGGAGTCGGGCTTGGTATGCGCGGCATTCGCGCGGCCCGTGAATCCAAGAAAAGAAACTATGCGCCTAATCTGTCCTGACACTGGCGCGCAAGTGAATTGCGTTCGCCATTTGCTGTACGCCTGTTGAACTTAGGAAAACTTGGCATGAATTACTGACAGGTATGGGCGATGTGTCAATAGCGGAACCGGCCTGCGGCCGATTCCGCACCACACTTACCTCAGCACGCCCTCAATCAATCGCGTGATGAGTTCGGTGTAGCTCACTCCGGTGGCATCCCAAGCCTTGGGATACATGGAAATCGGCGTGAAGCCGGGCATGGTGTTGATTTCGTTGACCATCACCGTGCCATCAGGCGTCACGAAGGTGTCCACACGGCTCAAGCCGGCACCATCCACGGCCTTGAACGCGCGACGGGCCACGTCACGCACGTCCTCAAGCACGCTGACCGGCAGATTGGCAGGCACTTCCACGTGGCTGGCGGAGGCATCCATGTACTTGGAGTCGAAATCGTAGAACTGGTCGTCGTTCTGATGATCGAGCACGATTTCGCCGGGCCAGCTGGCCTCGGGCTCGTCACCGGCCTTCGGGCACAGCACGGCACATTCGATTTCGCGACCATCAATCCCCTGTTCGACGAGCACCTTCCAGTCGTGCTCGCCGGCGGTGGCGATGGCGGCGGCCAGACGATCCTGCTGGGTCTCGCGGTCATCGGCTTTCTCGACTTTGGTCACACCGAAGCTGGAGCCTGCGCGCGAAGGCTTGACAAACAGCGGATAAGTAAGACCGGCGTCCTCGATCTCGGCAAGCACATCGGCGGCGGTGAAGTTGCGCGCATCGACCGTCACACCGGGCGCGGTGGGAATGCCGGCGGCATCCAGTACCACCTTGGTGTAATGCTTATCCATGCAGGCGGCGGAAGCAAACACTCCGCACCCCACGTACGGCACACCCATCATTTCCAGCAGGCCTTGAACCGTACCATCCTCGCCATAGGGGCCGTGCAGCACCGGCAGTACCGCGTCCACATGGCCAAGGGAGGTCAGCACATGGTGCATTTCCGGGTCGGACATGCTGACGAAGCTGGTGCCGAAGCCGGAATCGGCGGAATTGATGTGGCTGGGCTCGCCGATGAAGAAACCGTCCTGTCCGCGAGAGGGGTCAAGCATCACCGGGCGCGATTCCGGGGTGATCTTTACGGTCGGCAGCTCGCCGCCGTCCAAGTTCCAGCCACGCGGATCTTCGCCATTGATGATCCACTTGCCGTCCTTGGTGATGCCGACCGGAATCGGCTCGAACCGTTCAGTGTCCATGGCCCCCAGCACACCGGCAGTGGAGATGCAGGAAATCGAATGCTCGTCTGCACGCCCACCATAGAGCACCACAACACGCTTCTTGGCCATAACCATCCTTTTGTTGAAACTACAACCGTTTTCAAGCCTATGCTTTGCACCGCCAACCGGACCGAACCGCGCTCGGAACGCCGCGCACAAGAGACGCACACCAGTCTACTCGTGCACGTCAACGACGTATACGCCACGCGACTTTGCACGTACAACGTATACGCCACGTATACGTCGCTTCTCTCGTTATTCGCCGGTAACCTCGTGACCGAACAGTCCGGCAAGCATCTCCGAGCAGGAAATGCCTTCGTTCAGCACGCGGCTCATCTGATACGCCAACGGGGTCGGCACATCAAGCTGATCGCCAAGAGCCACCACCGCATCCGTGGTGGGCACGCCTTCGGCCACACCGTTGCTGACCTTGGTGGCCTCTTCGACCGTCAATCCCTTGCCGAGATTCGCGCCGAACGTATAGTTACGAGACAGCGAAGAGCCACAGGTGGCGATGAGATCGCCCACACCGGCCAAGCCGAAGAAGGTCTTGGGATCGGCGCCAGCGGCTACGCCCAGCGCGGTCAGTTCGGCCAGTCCACGAGTTTCGATCATGGCTGCGGTGTTCTCACCGTAGCCGGCACCACGGGCCATGCCCACGGCCAGCGCGGTCACGTTCTTCAGGCTGCCGCACATTTCCAGGCCGATGACGTCGGTGGTCACGAACGGCTTGAAATAGGAGGTGGTGCATGCCTCGGCCACCTTCGTGGCATTATCGAGGTTCGTGCAAGCCACCACGGTGGCGGCGGGATGACGATCGGCGATTTCCTTGGACAGGTTCGGTCCGGAAATGGCGGCGAACCGGTCGGCCGGCAAGTCAAGGGATTCGCGGACGACTTCGTCCATACGCTTGTTGGTGCCACGCTCGATGCCCTTCATCAGGCTGACGACGATGGCGTGATCGGGAATCAGTCCCTTGAATTCGACGAGTGCCACTCGCGCGAACTGCGCGGCGATGGCCACGACTACGATGTCCGCGTTCTTGACGGCTTCGGCGCGATCCCCAGTGGCGGTCATGTTGTCCGGCAACTTTTCGACGGACGGCAGGCGCACGGCGTTGTGGTGGTGATCGCGAATGCCCTCGACAATCTGCTGCTCCTTGGCCCACATGGTCACCGTGTTGCCTGCGTCCGCCAGCACTTGGCCGAAAGCAGTACCCCATGCTCCTGCACCGAGAACCGTTATATTTTTACCCATATCAAATTCCTACCTTCGCTTGTCGCGCAACTTCATCGGCACAATCTTGTGCCATGCTACTCGCCTAGGCTCCCCGTACGGGAACCGGTGCGGCTACTTCTCAGCCGGGAACGGGCCGCCGGCTTCAGGCCAAGGCTTACGACTCATACTGCGGTAGTCCCAGTAGCCTTCAGCGGGGAACTGCTCGCCACGAATTTCCTCCAGTACTGTGTTCATGCGTTTGAGCACGCGCCACATCAGCTCGTTCACGGCCTCGGCAGGCGGCTCTTCACCCCATGAGTCCATGTCGGCAAGCAGATCGGAGTAATCGAGCGCATGGTCATAGCACATCACCACGTTTTTGCGCGGCCATGGCCACCAGTGGTTGATGGAGGCGGCACCCCACGTCACCGCCGGGTACAGCGGCACCTGATGCCCCAGTCTGCGCGAGGATTCAAGGGCGATATATCCCACGCCCTCCTTAATGCTCATCACCCACTTTTTCGGGTCGCGGGTCACGGTGCCTTCCGGCCAGACCGTCAGCGGGCGGCCGGACGTCAGAATATCAATCGAGGTCTCTTCGATCTGCTTGGCCTTGCCCGAATGACGCTGCACCGGCTGCATGCCGACCAACTGGAACCACTTGCCGATCAATGGCCACTTCGCCATCTCGGCCTTGGCCATGTAACGGGGGCGGCGGCCCATGTGGAACAGGCTCATCATTGGCACGAACACATCAAACATGGTGACATGACTGGCGGCGGTGATGAACGGTCCGGTTTCCGGCACCTGTTCCAAGCCCCAGGCCTTGGTCTTGCAGCTGGCGCGGAACACAATGGACACCCCTCCCAGCAGTCGTTTGGTGGCCTTGGGATTCTGGGCGTTGATTTCCGGCTGATTGGGCGTGCGGGGGCCGGTCGGGTAATACTGTGTCGAGTCCACAAGCGTGTGGCGGGCGGCCAGACGCTTGACCTGCTCATCACTCAGCGGGCTTACGGCCGAACGCGGCGACGGTTTTCCTTTGGATGCCATGGTCTCTATTGTGGCACGGACCACCGCCCAACGATTCCAGCGCAACATTCCCCGGAATGCGTCGCACAATACGCGGCGGCCCGTCTGCACACACCATGCGCGCAGACGGGCCGCCGGGGAAACGTTCGAATCACTCCACCGCGATGGCGTCAATCTCCACGAGCGCGCCCTTGGGAATCATGTTGTTGCCAAAGGCCACGCGGGCGGGCTTGACGGAGCCGATGAACGCCTCAGCGTAACGTGCGTCCACTTCCTTGAAGTCCTCGACGTTCTTCAGGTAGATGGTGGCACGGCACACATGCTCAATGCCGGTACCGGCAGTGTCGAGAATGTGCTTAATATTCTTCAGCGCCTGTGCAGCCTGCTCTCCAGCGGTCTCGCCCGCCAGTTCGCCGGTGGCCGGATCAATGCCCAGCTGGCCGGATACGAACACGAAGCCATTGGCCTTCACCGCCTGGCTGTATGCGCCCAGCGCGGCCGGCGCCTCGGAAGTGGCTACGGCTTCCATCTTTTCGCTCATATTGTGCTCCTTCTCGTTGGGGGCGCCCACCTGCTGCGGCCGGCGCCGGTACACATCACCACCGGCTACGACCAATCGCACGATCGGCAACGATTGGCAATGCCGATTACGTAGCAGTCTACTGAGCGAAGTCGCGTTTAGCGCGCATGATGCCCGGCATACGGCCATCAACAGACTATTCCTTGCTATTCCAGACGATTCCAGACGATTCCAGACGATTCGGCTACCGTTCTCGCCAAACCGGACGGTTTTTCCACGACCCAAGCGAGCCGGCATCACCGGCCTTGCCATTGCCGACACCAGCACCAGCCTTGCACGCGCCGAATATGCAAAAGGCTTCCGGCGGTTAGCCGAAAGCCATGCTGGTGGGCTTGATGGGGATCGAACCCACGACCTTCTGTTCCGGAGACAGACGCTCTATCCACTGAGCTACAAACCCGAGCAACTTCTTTACTGTACACCACATCACGTTGCATGCGGCACATACGTCGCCAAAATAACGAGAAAATCGCCATTATCGGCTCTACAATGGGGTTATGTCGGAACCTACAGATGACTTCGAATACGAACGCCGCTTCTTCTGCCGCGAACTGCCGGCGGAATACGACGACGGCGACGCCCCGACCCTCATCATTCAGAGCTACTACGTGCATGCCGACAATTACGCCTTGCGCGTGCGGCTGGTCTCGCGCAAGGTTCACGTCGACATGACGCCCGACGTAAATCCGGTGGCCGTGCTGGACGAATACCGCGACCGGTTCTCGGAAGCATATGTCACCGTCAAAGGTCCGTCCGTGGGCGGCACGCGCTACGAAGTCGAGCGCGAAATCGATACGCGTATCGCGGCCGAACTCATCAAGCGCGGCGGCTCGGTAATCATCAAGAACCGGTATTCCGTGTGGATTGAGGAAGACGGCTGGAGCGTGGATGTGTTCGGCGGGCCGAATGCGCCGCTCATCGTAGCCGAGGCCGAACGATCCGGGCCGGTTACCAATCTGACGATTCCGAAATTCTGCATCACCGAAATCACCGATCAGGCGCGATTCAATAACGATGGTCTCGCCAACCGTCCGTTCTGTAAGTGGGCGGATGATTTCAAGGAGGAGCTGGCGCTGGAGGGGCCAAGGTTCCAGCAGTATTTCGGGAAGAATCGGATGGTTTAGGGGGGAGCAATCGAGTACGCTCGTGAGCTCCCCTCAGTCATCTACGACGACAGCCCCTCTCAAAGAGGGGAGCCAAAACCACTTAGTACATGAGGGTGGCTAGGCGACGACGGGCGCGGGTCAGACGCGGGTCGGTGGGTTCGGGGATGGCGAAGTATTCGAGCAGACGCTTGCGAACCTGCTCGATATCGGCCTTGTGCCCGGCGGCCAAAAAGTCCAGCAAACGGTCGAAAGCGTCTTGAATCTGGCCACCAATCATGTCGATATCAGCCACGGCCAACTGCGCTTCCACATCGTCCGGCGCTGCGGCGGCAGCGGCACGTACGTCACGTACATCAGCGGCCCCGGAGCGGGCCAGCAACAGCGCCTTCGCACGTTCGCGGGCGGCCAGTGCATCGGACGGGTCGGATCCGAGCACGCGCTCGTATTCGGCGGCGGCACCGGCGTAATCGCCCTCCTCGGCCAAACGATGGGCTTCGGCATGCTCCGGCGGCACCTGCTCAGCACCCGCGACGGCACCGGTGGCACCAGCGCTCTTGGCGGCATCGGAATCAGGATCACCCGAGTACGGCGCGGTACCGTTCACACCAGACTGCGCGGCGGCCTCAATAATCTTCGGAATCACCTCGTCAGTAAGTTGCTTGAGCTCGTCGTCACCCGGAAGGCCCTGCAACAGCGGCATCGGACGGCCGGCAATCAACGCGAACAGTGCGGGCACGCCCTGCACCTGCAGCGCTTGGGCAATCGAGGGATTGGACGAGATATCGATACGGGAGAGCTGAATCTGGCCGTTCAGGGCGTTCACCGCGTCGCCCAGTGCACGGGCCATCGGGAACAGGCGGTCATCGGTCGGCACCCACAGAAGCAGCAGGATCGGGAAGGTCGCAGAAGTCTGCACCATTGCCTGGAAGGTGTTTTCGGTGGTGTCGATCACGTACCCACCAGCGGCAGGCGCGCCGCCCGCTTGTCCGGGCTCGGCCTTGACCTGATGCTTCAGCGCCTCCAAATCGACGGCGCCCGCCAATGAGACTCCCGGATTGAACTGCTGCTCTGCCATAATGCCTCCCGATTCCACGCGATTCGCGTACAACAACAATCACATTTGCTGACATTGATTGTAATGCCGATTCCCACCACGTAGGGATTCTTCCACTACGCGGTGGAATTCCCACCACGTAGCAAAACGCCCACCACGATGTGACCCCAAACGGCACCATTATGCGAAAGGTAAAGTTTTATCGACATCGTGGTGGACGAATCACATCGTGGTGGGGGCGTTAACCGCGCGGTGGGTGGCGGCAACAATTACAGCGCTTCGACCTTTACCGGCTGACGGTCGGCGCCCACTGCGGTGATTTGCTCACCGGAACTTGCCAACGGAATGTACAAGGCCACCACGTTCACATACGTGACCTTCATGGTGCTGGTGTACTTGTCGCTATTGAACAGCGCCTTCTCGTCGTCGGAAGCCGGCCGCGATTCGCGGCCATCCCCTGCCTTGCGAGTCCATTCGCCGTTAATACGGCCAACCACCAGATCACCGGCACCGTCTGCAGCACGCATCACCCACATCTGTTCAGGCACAGCGGTGAATTTTTGCTCCTGCGTACCGTTGTTGCGTTGCATACCTTCCTGCACCTTGGCCGTGGTATTGGCCAGTTCCTGGCGCAGCAAATCGTCTGCGAACTTGGAAGCGTATTGGCTCTTGGAGCCGTTCTGCAGCACATCGGCGTATTGGGCCAAGGCATCGGCGGGAGCGGCCACCAGCTTCTCATCCTTTGCGGTGCCCATCTGCGAGCCAATAGTCGGAATCTCGAACTTCGGCAGCTTGGCGCCCTCAAACAGTCGAGCCATAGCCATCAGCTTGTAATTCTGCTGGGCGGATTCCTGATCGAAGACCAGCAAACGCTTGGACTGCTGATCTTCGGTGGTGGTCGTGATGGTGAACACCGAGCGAGGCCATCCGTCGTCCGTAGGAATCACCGTCTGGGCGATGTCCTTGGGAATGGTCGCATATTCGGACATACCGCCGCCACGCTGATTGATCGTGGTCTGGCTGATGCGAATGTCCAGCTGGGGCCCGCCCATAACGGTCGCATACCCATCGGGATTCTTGGCCTGATCGGCTTCATCGATCGTCTTGAGAATCTTCAGACGAATCTTCTTCTCCTGCGCCTCGGTCAAATCCGGCGCAACCTTGGTGGAGGTATCAGCAGCCGGCGTCGGCAGTTGGCCTTCACAGGCGGTCAACGGCACGACCAACGCCATGCAGGCGAGGGCGGACACACACAGTTTGTTCCATCGCTTGTTCATCAGCTTTCCTCCTGTCCGTCATCGGCCGAGTCGTCTCCGGTATTGACCTCTTGGGCCAAGCGGGAGAAGTAGGCCTGCAGTTCGTCAGGGGTGATTACCGAAGTCGATTCGTTATCGCCGGCGCTGAGGCCGGGCTCAGCGCCGCTTTCGGCACCGGTCTGCTGGTCGGCGACCAGGTTACGCGAACTTGGGTCGATGATAACCGGTGTTTCGGTGGCTTCAGATTGCGAGGATTGCGAGGACGCACGGCCCGAACGCCGATGTGTGGCGTGACGGCGACGATTACGTCGACTTGCACCATCCGGCTTCCCGGACACTGCGATGCTGGCGGGTGCCTCTTCCTCGATTACGGCGCTTGCCACGCCTTCCACCATGCGCTTGCGGCGCTTATGCGGCGGCATGGCGAACACGGAGGCGCACAGTACGGCCAGCACGGCCAGCAATCCGCCGGACAGATAGAACGGCATCGCAAAGTCCGGCACTTCGGAGCGCACCCAGTGCAGCTGCACCTTGGCGTTGGTGACATTTTCGCCCAAATCCACAATGGCTACCGTCGAGGCGCCGGTCTTCTTGCTCTTCAGCGAAACGGACCCAGTGCCGCATTTCACGGCAGTCCACATATCGGAATCCTTGAACGACACCGCGTCATCGGCACTGGTAGGCGCTCCCTGACTCGTGCTGCTTCCCTTCTGGGTGCTCAGCTCGCTCCATGATGCCAATCCGGTGATGCGGGTATAGGACTTCTCGGACGCGACCCATCCGGCAACATCCTTGGACGAACCCAACGCCACGCACGCCTCGTCCTGAGAGGATCCCGAGTCCACGGTTATCGTGGCATTCTGATCCAACAAGGTCAGCACATTCGGATCAGTGACGACATACCGGGAGCCGCTCATGGTTGCGGAAGCGGTGATTTCAGTGGAGGGCTTCCACATCGTGGCATTCATGTACCCCAACACCACAGCCGCCACGGCCAATAGTCCGAAGATAGGCGTCACCACTCCACGCATGATTTTGGCATGACGGGATGGACGCTTGGCGCCCTTATCCGGTCTTGTAGTCTGTTCTTCAGCACTCATAACTCAACCATTCTACAATCTTCACCTGTTTATTACCTAGGAGCGCAGAAAATCAAGGTTTACCAGTAGGGTGATGTGTCATGCGTAAGTCTGTTAAGTCTATGTTATCCCCCCTCGGCAAGGCCGTTGCCCTTGCCTGCTCGCTGGCGATGTGCGTGTCGCTGGCTGCCTGCTCCAGTTCGAGCTCGGACTCGAAATCCTCTTCTTCCGATTCCTCTTCATCTTCCGACTCTTCTGACAAGAAGGGCCAAATTGCCGGCGTGACCGCCAAGGGCAAGCTCGGCGAGAAGCCGACCATCTCCTTTAATACGCCGATGACCGTGTCCGACGGCTCTTATGTGGTGCTGCAGAAGGGCGATGGCGACGTGATCGAGGAGGGCGACCGCGTCTGCGCCCAAGGCATCGCGCTCAACGTTAAAGACGGCACCGAGCTCATGGACACCTGGACCAAGAACACGCCGGATTGCTCGCTGAAGGTGGATTCCAAGACCCTCTCCTCGACCTACTACAACCAGATCAAGGGTGCCAAGATCAACACCACGATTGGCTTTGGCGTCAACGCTCAGGATTCGTCCGGGTACTCTTACATTCTGGCGATGACGTTTGTGTCCAAGTCCAAGGACTTGGAGAAGGCCACTGGCGAGGAAGTCAAGGATGTGCCGGCCAATCTGCCGAAGGTGACGCGCGCCAAGAACGGCGAGCCGTCCATTGACATGAACGGTCAGGGTTCGGTTGATTCGCTGATCTCGCAGACGCTGATCAAGGGTAACGGCGCCAAGCTGACCGACAAGAACACCGTGGTGGTCAAGTACACCGGTTGGCTTACGAATGGCAAGCAGTTCGACTCGTCCTGGGATCGCGATTCCACAATCGACGCCGATCTGTTCAGCGATTCCAGCGGCCAGCATCAGGTTATCGAGGGCTGGCAGAAGGGTCTGGTCGGCCAGACCGTCGGCTCTCAGGTTCTGCTGGTGATTCCGCCGGATCAGGCCTATGGAGATAAGGAGCAAGGTCCGATTCCCGCCAACTCCACGTTGGTCTTCGTAATCGATATTCTCGCCGCGTACTAAAAGATATAGCAGGGGCTCCCTCTGATGAGGGAGCCCCTGCTATATCTAGAACAGCCTGAGACTGTCGTCCTCGGTGCCTTTCATATCGTCGTAATCGAGGATGAGGCAGGTGAAGCCGCGGTCTTTGGCCAAGACCTGGGCTTGCGGCGTGATGGTTTGTGCGGCGAAGATGCCGTGCACCGGGGCCAGCAGCGGATCTCGATTGAGCAGTTCGCAGTAGCGAGTCAGCTGCTCGACGCCATCAATGCCGCCGTGACGTTTGATTTCCACAGCCACATGCTCGCCCTCGGCATTCACGGCCATAATATCCACTGGGCCAATGGCGGTCGGGTATTCGCGACGCACCAGCTTGGCTCCCTTGCCGATACGCTCGATTTGCTCGGCCAGATAGCGCTGCAGATGGTCTTCCACGCCATCCTTGATGAGACCCGGATCTTCGCCCAGATCATAGGTTTGGTCGGAATAGATATGCTGCAGCGTCACTTCAAGAATGTCCGAACCCTTGTCGGCGCTGACACGTAGCACCTTTTCCGGCTCACCAGCGGCGACACTTTCCGGGGAATGCGTCGCAGAATCACCATCCACAGCCCCACCAGCGACACTTTCCCGGGAATGTTGCGCGGATTTGGCGGCTGGGTCGATCTCACGAATCGTGCAGGGCGCGGTCATCCAGTTCAGCGGCTTGTAGGAGCCCAATTCGGAGAAAATCAACAGGCTGGAATCGGCCTTGATCAGCAATACGCGCTTGGCCAGGGGCAGTGAGGCGTTGAGGCGGCCCGAATACTCGGCCGAACAGTCGGCAACAATAACTCGCATAGGCCACCACTGTAGCGCAACACATGGCATACATAGCAAAAGGGGCTCTCTGGAAAACCAGAGAGCCCCTTAAGGAG
>OMCC01000719.1_pt1 | contig 21049 bp, 19 predicted proteins | sample 1674161 | NCBI WGS metagenome assembly OMCC01 (sample SAMEA103958149, study PRJEB25191) | human gut metagenome | biome: human-associated habitat [ENVO:00009003]; feature: intestine environment [ENVO:2100002]; material: feces | place: Germany | collected 2013/2015 | reverse complement strand
ACTCCTCGTTCTTATGTGGAGGAAAATTTAAATCTCGGAAAGAATGTAATTTTAGAGATTGAGATACAGGGAGCATTAAAAGTAAAAGAAAAAATAAAAGATGCTGTCCTGATGTTTGTTACGGCACCGGATGCCGGGACACTGCGTGACCGTCTGGTCGGACGCGGTACAGAGACTCCGGAGGTCATTGCGGCACGGCTTGCACGTGCATGTGAGGAATCCGAAGGAATTGAAAATTATGATTATTTAGTGGTAAACGATACGGTGGATCACGCATCGGCTTTGATTGATCAGCTGATCTGTGATGAGCAGTCACAAAATACCGGAAGGGATCAGGAGTATCGGGTATCTGCTAATATAGATTTTATTAATCAAATGAGAGAAAATCTCAAAAGCTTTTCGAAAGGAGAATGAATATGATACATCCATCTTATGTTGAATTAATGAAAGTTGTAAATGACGAGGGCGAAATCGGTGAAGAACCGGTGGTAAACAGCCGTTACTCCATTGTTCTTGCCACAGCAAAGCGTGCAAGACAGATCATTGCCGGAGCAAAACCACTGATTGATGATCCGGTCTGCAACAAGCCGCTTTCCATTGCCGTGGAAGAGTTATACCGCGGAGAAGTAAAGATTGTACCTGGAGAGGACGAAAACTAAGAAATACCAAAAGGGAGTGACAGCTGTCATTCCCTTTTTCAAGTGAGAGGTTATATGAAATTATTATTTGTTTCACTCGGATGTGACAAAAATCTGGTAGATTCCGAGTACATGATCGGTATGCTTACCAGTCATGGAATTGAACTGACGGATGATGAAACGGAAGCGGATATCATTATTGTCAACAGCTGCTGTTTTATCGGCGATGCAAAAGAAGAAAGCATTAACACCATTCTGGAAATGGCAGAGCAGAAAAAAACAGGCTGCTGTAAATCACTCATTGTCACCGGCTGCCTGACACAGCGTTATCAGGATGAAGTGAAAAAAGAAATACCGGAAGTAGATGCTATTTTAGGAACCAATTCCTATGATTCCATTGTAGAGGCACTCGAGGAGACCCTGCAGCATAAATTTTATAAAAATTTTCATACGCTCAGCGGACTGCCGCAGCTGTCGACCAAACGGACGGTTACGACAGGCGGACATTATGCATATCTGAAAATTGCAGAGGGATGCAACAAAAACTGCACCTACTGTGTGATCCCGTCTGTGCGCGGACGTTACCGCAGTGTTCCGATGGACGAGCTGGTTACGTCAGCAGAAGAACTGGTTGCAGGAGGCGTAAAGGAACTGATCCTTGTTGCGCAGGAGACAACGCTTTACGGTGTGGATCTGTATGGGAAAAAATGCCTGCATGAATTGTTAGACCGCCTGAACGGGATTTCCGGTCTGTTCTGGATTCGTATTATGTACTGTTATCCGGAGGAAATCTATGAGGAACTGATCAATTCCATGATTAAGGATAAAAAGGTCTGTCACTATCTGGACATGCCGATCCAGCACTGCAACGATACAATTTTGCAGCGCATGGGAAGAAAAACAAATAAAAAAGAACTGATCGAGAGAATCCATTATTTGAGAAAACGTGTCCCGGATATCACTTTGCGAACCTCTTTGATCTGCGGATTCCCGGGGGAGACAAAAGAGCAGCACGAAGAACTGATGCAGTTTGTCAATGATATGGAATTTGACCGTCTCGGAGCGTTTACTTATTCCGCGGAGGAAGGAACACCGGCAGCGGAAATGCCGGATCAGGTGCCGCAGGAACAAAAAGAGGAATGGCAGGCAGACGTCATGGAACTTCAGGAAGAAGTGATTTTTGACAAGAATGAAGCCATGAAAGGTACGGTTTTGTATGCGTTTATTGAAGGACAGGTTGCGGATGAAAATAATACCTACGTCGGCAGAACCTACCGGGATGCGCCAAATGTAGACGGATATATTTTTATCAATACGGACGAAGAACTTTTAACCGGAGATATTGTAAAGGTGGAAGTTACCGGTGCGTATGAATATGACCTGATCGCTACGATCGTAAAATAGGAGGAACAATTATGAATTTACCAAATAAATTAACGACTTTCCGTGTGATTCTTATACCGTTTTTTGTATTTTTTCTGTTAGCTCCATACTTTGAAGGATACGGAAATTACATTGCGCTTGTTATTTTTATTGTCGCAAGCCTGACGGATTTTCTGGATGGAAAAATTGCAAGAAAGTACAATCTTGTAACAAATTTCGGAAAGTTTATGGACCCGCTGGCAGACAAGCTTTTGGTCTGCTCTGCACTGATCTGTTTGATTGCACTTGACAGAATTCCGGCATGGATTGTTATTGTGATTATTTCCCGCGAGTTTATTATCAGCGGATTCCGTCTGATTGCTGCAGACAATGGTGTAGTGATCGCTGCAAGCTACTGGGGCAAGTTTAAAACCGCATCCCAGATGGTCACCGTGATTCTTCTGGTACTGAATATTCAAAATACGGTATTTACAGTACTCGGAACGGTATTTATTTATATTTCCCTGGTACTTACCGTCGTATCTCTGATTGATTATATCGCAAAAAACAAAGAAGTATTAAAGGATCAGAACTAATGAAAATTGACAGACTTCTGGCAGAACACCAGCTGCTGGTGACGACAGCCGAGAGCTGTACCGGAGGACTGGTAGCGTCTGCACTGGTAGATATTCCGGGAATTTCCGATTATTTTAAAGAGGGATATATCACTTATGCTCCCGAAGCAAAAGAAAAGATACTGGGCGTATTGCCGGAGACCATTTCCGATTATGGTGTCGTGAGTGAACAGACCGCACAGGAGATGGCAGAAGGTGCTGCAAAACAGGCACACGCGGGATGTGCGGTGGCTACAACGGGGGTTGCCGGACCCGGGGGAGGAACTTTAAAGACTCCGGTGGGAACGGTCTGTTTTGGATGTTTTGTGCAGGGAAAGATATTTTCCGGGACAGAACATTTTACCGGTACAAGAAGTGAAATAAGACATGCGGCTGCGGCATATGCCATTGCATTTCTGGAGCGGTGTATCATCAAAACATATGGAGGAACCTTATGCGAATCATAGCAGGAACAGCGCGCAGCCTGCCGCTGAAAACAATTGAGGGGCTGGAAACGCGCCCGACAACAGACAAGATCAAAGAGACATTATTCAATATGCTGCAGAATGATGTGCCGGGATGTTATTTCCTGGATCTGTTTGCGGGCAGCGGTCAGATCGGGTTAGAAGCAATCAGCCGCGGAGCTTTGTATGCGGTTTTTATTGAGAATAACCGGAAAGCGGCCAAATGCATTGAAGATAATATTGCATTCACAAAATTTACGAAGGAATCCAGACTGCTTACCACGGATGTGATCAGCGGAATCAGCAGTCTGGAGGGAAAATATACATTTGATATTATTTTTATGGACCCGCCATACCGGCAGGGACTTGAAGAAGATGTGCTGCGTTTCCTTTCAAAATCAAGTGTGTTGAAACCTGACACCATGATTATTGTGGAAGCATCGCTGGATACGGATTTTTCTTATCTGGATGAGCTGGGATTTTCCGTGATAAAGTTCAAAAAATATAAGACAAACATGCATGTCTTTATTCAACAGAAGAGGGTATAACAAACATGAAAAAAGCAATTTATCCGGGAAGTTTTGATCCACTGACATTCGGACATATGGACATCATCAACCGTGCTTCAAGAATTGTGGATGAGCTGGTCGTCGGAGTGCTCAACAACAGCGCAAAAAATTCGTTGTTTTCTTTAGAAGAACGTGTTAGTATGATAGAAGAAATGACAAAGGATATTCCAAACGTTACGGTGGCGTCCTTTGAAGGTCTGCTGGTAGAGTTTATGAACAAAATAGATGCTACCATTATCGTGCGTGGGCTTCGTGCAGTGACAGATTTTGAGTACGAGCTGCAGATCGCACAGGCGAACCATGTGCAGGATTCTAATATTGAAACCATTTTCCTGACAAGTGATCTTTCTTATTCCTATTTAAGTTCGACAATTGTCAAGGAATTTGCGTCCTACGGTGGAGATATTTCCAACTTTGTACCGGAACGTTTTATTGAACGGATTTATAAGAAATATGAGAACAGATAGGAGAGATTTTCACTATGAGCAGTAAGATGGAACAGATTATTGAGGAAATCGAAGAGTATATTGATGGCTGTAAATTCCAGCCGCTCTCAAGTACAAAGATTATTGTCAACAAAGAAGAATTAGAAGAACTTATTGCGGAACTTCGCGCCAAAACACCGGAAGAAGTAAAGCGTTATCAGAAGATTATCAGCAATAAGGAAGCAATTTTAGCAGATGCACAGGCGAAGGCGGATCAGATCATTGCACAGGCACAGGTGCAGACCAACGAACTTGTCAGCGAGCATCAGATTATGCAGCAGGCATATGCACAGGCAAATGAAGTTGTTATGATCGCAACCAAGCAGGCCCAGGAAATTTTAGACAATGCTACCAATGAGGCAAACAGTCTGCGTGTCAGTGCCATGGGATATGCGGATGACCAGCTGCATGAGATCGAGGAGGTTTTGTCTAATTCCATCGAGACTTCTCAGGCGCGGTATGACAGTCTGATTTCTTCACTGCAGGGTTTCCTTGATGTAGTGACAAAGAACCGGGCACAGCTGTTTCCACAGACAGAAGCAGCAGAGGAGGCAGCCGCTTCTGCCGGACAGGTAGCAGAGTCTGCAGAGGAGCCGCAGATTACCAATATTTCAGCTTCAGATGAGGATGCCCAGGAAGAGTAAAGGAATACAGCATCCAACGGTTAACAGTAAGAGGATTATTTTCTGTAATACATAGTTCCGGAGCGAGAGGCCGGTCTGGTGAAGGATGGAAGAGACCTGAAAAATGCCGGACAATCCTCCCCATGACAGGAATAACACTGCCAGAAGAGATTTTATCTGTCTGGTGCAGGCAGAGGTGGAAAGCAGCGCAACACCGTTTGTAACTTCTAAGAATCCGGTGGCGGCCAGCGAAAACCAATGCGCCGGAAACGGCAGTGTCTGCAGCATTTCGCAGAAAATGGAAAACAGGATGATATAGCCGCATATTTTGATCAGGGTTTCAAATCCGTGAATGATGCCGGCATCAATGATTTGCATATCCATATGAAATCTTGATGCCGTTTCTTTTTGTGTAGAAGAAGGGGTTCTGTGATATAATAACAGCATACTCATTCCATACAAAAACGGAATGCCATAGATCAGAAAAACGTATACAGGAGATAACGGAAGCTGCAAAATTTCCTGGAGGGCGGTTATGACAAATACGGGACTTAAGTTGTTTGTAAAGCAGCATAGAGCAGAGGCTTTTTCCCGGGAAATATAGTTACTGCTGTAAAAGTCGGCAGTCAGTTTGCAGCCGATGGGAAATCCGAATAAAAAACCACACAATACGATGTAGCAGGTAGAAAATTTTTTCGGAAGAATTTCACTGCGCAGAATGACATACGAGAGGACACAAAAAGGAAGCAGCGTCGGAAGAATCTGCGTAAACCACAGCCGCAGTCCTTGTTTTGATGCCGAAACTGCTGCGTGGGGGAAACAGATAAAAAACAAAAACAGTATGCAACAGAGAAAAATAAATACAAATTTTTTCATGATACAGTTTATGTGAGACAGGAGGAGTATATGAGTACATTAGAGCATTTATATCCGGAAAGGGTATTTTATTATTTCAAGCAGATCGCAGCAATTCCACATGGATCGGGAAACACCAAAGCGATCAGTGATTACCTGGTAAAATTTGCAAAAGAACACGCACTGACCTGGTATCAGGATGAAGCAAACAATGTGGTTCTTGTCAAGGAAGCATCCAAAGGCTATGAAAAGGCTCCGGCGATTATCATTCAGGGACACATGGATATGGTCTGTGAAAAAGAAAAAGACTGTGCTCTTGACATGGATAAAGAAGGACTGCGCCTGTATGTAGATGGAGATTTCCTGAAGGCAGAAGGGACAACGCTTGGCGGAGATGACGGAATTGCAGTGGCATATGCGCTGGCAATTTTGGAATCAGATGAAATTTCCCATCCGAAATTAGAAGTTGTGATTACCGTGGATGAAGAAATCGGAATGCTGGGGGCGGCTGTCATGGATCTGTCTATGCTGACCGGACATACCATGTTAAATATTGACAGTGATGAAGAGGGAATTTTCCTGACCGGCTGTGCGGGCGGTATGGCATTAAATGTTTCCATTCCCGTAACCCGTGTCAGACAGACGGGAAAGAAACTTTCTCTTATTGTGACCGGGCTTTCCGGCGGACATTCCGGCAGTGAGATCGATAAAGAACATGGAAATGCAGATCTTTTGATGGGACGCCTGTTGTATGGAATCTTTTCGCGTTCCCCGTTTGGAATTCTCACTTTGCATGGTGGGTTAAAGGACAATGCAATTCCAAGAGAATGTGAGGCAGAAATCCTGATTCGGGAAGAAAATACGCAGATTGTCTGTGAATATGTAAAAGAACTGAATGAAATATTGAAAAAAGAACTGGTGGAAACAGATCCGGGCGTGCAGGTGCTGATAGAAGAACAGGGCAATGCTGAAGCGGAAATATTAGATTATCATTCGGTAAGCCGTGTGATTTTTTATCTGCGCAATGTGCCAAACGGAATTCAGCATATGAGCCAGCTGTTAAACGGTCAGGTAGAAACTTCCTTAAATCTTGGAATTCTGGAATTAAAAGAAGATGCCTTGACGTCGCTTACTTCGATCCGAAGCAGTGTAAAAACCCGCAAAGAAGATCTGTGTGCACGTGTTACGATGCTTGTGGAGATGCTTGGAGGTGAAGCAGAAGTGGAAGGTGATTATCCGGCGTGGGAGTATCGCACGGATTCTGCGCTGCGTCCGCAGGTAGAAAAAGTATACGAAGAGCTGTTTCATAAAAAACCTGTATTTTCCACGATTCATGCAGGGCTGGAGTGTGGCCTTCTTTCTGAAAAAATTCCGGATCTCGACTGCGTTTCTTTCGGACCGGACAATTTTGACATTCACACGCCAAAAGAGCATTTATCCATTTCTTCTACTGCAAGAGTATGGGATTTCCTTGTTGCATTTCTGCAGCAGGCAAACGTATGATTCGCCTGGACAAATTCCTGGCGGATTCCGGCGTCGGCACACGCACCGATGTGAAAAAACGAATCCGCGAGGGACGAATTACGGTAAATGATGCGGTGGCAAAGAAACCGGATCTTAAGGTTGATCCGGAACAGGATCAGATTCTGTTTGATCATCGTCCGGTGATTTATGAGAAGTATTCCTATTATCTCTTTCATAAACCGGCGGGCTGTGTGACGGCAAGATGTGACCGGTTAAACCGGACGGTTATGGATTTCTTCCCGGAGTCCATGCGAAAAGAGTTTGCACCGGTCGGAAGACTGGATAAGGATACGGAAGGTTTTTTGCTGATTACAAATGACGGAGAACTCACGCATCGCCTGCTGTCACCGGCATACCATGTCAAAAAAACGTATTTTGTACAGGTAGATCAGAAAATTCCAGATACGACGGCAGGACAATTTGCAGAAGGCGTGGACATCGGCGATGAGAAGCGCACACTTCCGGCAGATCTCAAAATCCTTGGGGACCGTGAGGCGGAACTTACGATTTCGGAAGGCAGATTTCACCAGGTGAAGCGTATGTTTGCGTCGGTTGGATGTAAGGTGACATATCTGAAACGGATCTCCATGGGAACACTTACACTTGGAACATTAGAAAAGGCAACTTACCGTAAACTTACGGAACAGGAACTGGCTTCCCTGAAAAAAGAAGCGGAAAATAAACAATCATCAGGAGTATAAAATTATGTACGAAGGGTATCTGCCGATTTCAAAACAGGATATGCAGGAACGCGGGATTAAACAGCTGGATTTTGTATATGTGTGCGGAGACGCATATGTAGATCATCCGTCTTTTGGTCATGCAATCATTGCCAGACTGCTGGAGGCACATGGCTATACGGTGGGAATCATTGCGCAGCCGGACTGGAAGGATGATGCTTCTATTTCCGTGCTTGGCGTTCCAAGACTTGGCTTTTTGGTTTCTGCCGGAAATATGGATTCTATGGTGAATCATTATTCGGTATCCAAAAAACGCCGTGCAACCGATTCCTATACCCCGGGAGGCGTAATGGGAAAGCGACCGGATTATGCTACCGTGGTGTACTGTAATCTGATCCGGCATACATACAAGAAGACCCCGATCATTATCGGTGGAATTGAAGCCAGTCTGCGCCGTCTGGCACATTATGATTACTGGTCCAACAAGGTGAAACGTTCGATCCTGCTTGATTCCGGTGCAGATCTGATTTCTTATGGAATGGGAGAACACAGTATCATTGAAATCGCAGATGCATTGAATGCCGGAATCGATGTGCATGATATTACCTTTATTGACGGAACCGTATTTAAAACAAAAAACCGTGATCTGATCTATGATGCCATCGAGTTACCGGATTATGATGAGATCAAAGAAAATAAGCGTTCGTTTGCGCAGAGTTTTTACAAGCAGTACTGTAATACAGATCCATTTTCCGGAAAGCGCCTGTTTGAGCCTTACGGTGGAACCACATTTGTTGTGCAGAATCCACCGGCAAAGCCATTGACACAGACGGAAATGGATGAAGTCTATGCACTTCCGTATATGCGGAATTATCATCCGTCATATGAAAAAGACGGAGGGGTTCCTGCGATCCGGGAGATTAAGTTTTCCCTGATCAGCAACCGCGGATGTTTTGGAGGATGCAGTTTCTGTGCGCTGACGTTTCATCAGGGCAGAATTATCCAGACGAGAAGCCATGAGTCGATCATTGACGAGGCAAAACAGATCATTCAGGAACCGGACTTCAAAGGGTATATCCATGATGTCGGGGGACCTACGGCGAATTTCCGTGCACCGGCATGCAAAAAGCAGATGACGAAGGGAGCCTGTCCGACGAAACAGTGCCTGTTCCCAAAACCATGTAAGAATCTGGAAGTAGACCATAAGGATTACATTGCCCTGCTGAAAAAGCTGCGGGTGCTTCCGGGTGTGAAAAAAGTATTTATCCGTTCGGGTATCCGTTTTGATTATCTGATGTATGATAAGGATCGTACATTTTTGCGGGAACTGTGCGAGCATCATGTGAGCGGGCAGTTGAAGGTGGCACCGGAACATATCAGCAATACCGTTTTACAGAAACTGGGAAAGCCAAGTGTGGAAGTATATAACAGTTTTGTAAAAGCGTATAAAGATATGAATAAAAAAATCGGAAAAGAGCAGTATCTTGTGCCGTATCTGATGTCTTCCCATCCGGGATCGACGCTGAAAGAAGCGGTCGAACTGGCAGAGTATCTGCGGGATTTAGGTTACATGCCGGAACAGGTACAGGATTTTTATCCGACACCGTCAACGATTTCTACCTGCATGTATTATACAGGACTGGACCCGCGGACGATGGAACCTGTATATGTGGCAACCAATCCGCATGAAAAAGCCATGCAGCGTGCACTGATCCAGTATCGCAACCCGAAAAATTACGATCTGGTACATGAAGCATTAATCAAAGCAGGACGTCAGGATCTGATCGGATTTGATTCCAAATGTCTGATCCGTCCGCGCCGGCCGAAAAAAGACGCGGGTACTTCCTACCGGTCATCCAGACAGGGAAAGAAGGCACCGGCAGGCAAGGCTGCTGCCGGAAAGATGGTGACCGCAAAACACAAAAAGAAAACCATCCGCAACATCCATAAAAAGAAGTAGGAAACGTTATGAAAACATTTACCATCGGCACGAATGATGCCAACCAGCGGTTTGATAAATATTTAAAAAAACTGCTGCCCAATGCATCGGTCAGTTTTTTATATAAGATGCTTCGAAAAAAGAATATTACTTTGGACGGAAAAAAAGCGACCGGGAAGGAGACGCTGCAAAAAGGCGCGCAGGTAGCGGTGTTTTTCAGTGATGAAACACTGCATAAATTTATGCAGGATACAAAAAAACTGCAGGAAGAGTTTCACATGCTGCAGCGTCTGCCAATGAAGGGGCTTTCCATCATTTATGAAGATACGGATATTCTCATCGCGGATAAGCCATACAATATGCTTTCCCAGAAAGCAAAAGAACAGGATCTGTCTGCCAATGAATATCTGCTCGGCTATCTGATCCGGAGCGGGGCACTTTCTCTGGAGACATTCGGCACATTTCGTCCGTCAGTGTGCAACCGGCTGGACCGCAATACGACAGGACTTCTTCTGATGGGCAAAACGCTTGCCGGCGCGCAGATGCTTTCCGAGGGGCTGCGGGAACGTACCATTCATAAATTTTACCGTGCCATTGTATCCGGGAACGTTACAAAACCGCTGCATCTGTCCGGATGGCTTATCAAAGACGAACATACCAATCAGGTAAAGATTCTGACACAGGAACAAAAAGATGCTGTACGGATTGAGACTTCTTATACGTCCGTACAGGCGAAAGGAACATGCAGTCTGTTGGAAATCTGCCTGATTACCGGAAAAACACATCAGATTCGTGCACATCTGGCATCTGTCGGTCATCCGGTTATCGGAGATCGCAAGTATGGGGACCCGTCAGTGAATCACAAATTTTATGGTACCTTTCATGTGGATCATCAGCTGCTTCATGCGTATCGTCTGGAATTTCCGGACGGAAGAGTTTTTACTGCTCCGATGCCCGAAATATTTAAAGAAATTATAGAAAAGGAGCGTGGATAGCAGATGCCGACCTGGAATTCAAGGGGACTGCGCGGATCAACACTGGAGGATCTTTTAAACCGTACAAACGAAAAATATGCACACAACGGCCTGGCGCTGATCCAGAAGATCCCGACACCGATTACTCCTATTAATATTGATAAAGAAACCAGACACATCACACTTGCCTATTTTGAACAGAAAAGTACCGTGGATTATATTGGAGCTGTACAGGGAATTCCGGTGTGTTTTGATGCAAAAGAATGCAACACCGACACCTTTCCGCTTGCCAATGTTCATCCGCATCAGGTGGCTTTTATGGAGCAGTTTGAAAAGCAGGAGGGAATAGCGTTTCTTCTGATATCTTTTACGCACAGGGAGGAATTTTATTATCTGCGTTTTTCCGATCTGGAGAAGTTCTGGAACCGGGCTCTGGATGGTGGACGGAAAAGCTTTCGGTATGAGGAGCTGAATCCGGCCTATTTTCTGCCAAAGGTATCAGGGGTACTGATTCCCTATCTTCAGGTTCTCCAGAAGGATTTAGAGGACAGGGATTGACAATCTTTGGAATATTTCTTATAATAGCGTTGTTTCATGTGCTACCAAATTATCACGGTATCACTTTAAAATAGTAAAGCGAGAGGTTCGATTATGACAGACCAGATGTTACATACGCCGGACGGAGTCCGGGATATTTATAACGGAGAGTGCAAACAGAAACTACTGTTGCAGGAGAGATTACACGATGTATTGCGTCAATATGGATATCGTGATATTCAGACACCAACGTTTGAATTTTTTAATATTTTTGGAAAAGAAATCGGTACAACACCATCCAAAGATCTGTATAAGTTTTTTGACAAGGACGGAAGCACGCTGGTACTTCGTCCGGATTTTACTCCATCTATTGCAAGAAGTGCTGCAAAGTACTATACCGAGGATGATATGCCGGTAAAACTTTGTTATATGGGAAACACGTTTATCAATTCCAACGCGTATCAGGGACGCTTAAAGGAAACGACACAGTGCGGTGCGGAGCTGATCGGAGACGGAACGGTTGCCGCTGACGCAGAAATACTTGCCATGGTAGTGGAGTCCCTTCTTTCGAGCGGACTGAAAGAATTTCAGATCTCGGTGGGACATGCACAGTTTTTCCGCGGGCTGGCAGAGGCGGCAGGACTTGATGAGGAACAGCAGCAGGAATTAAGAGAACTGCTTGCCAATAAAAATTATTTCGGTGTGGAAGAAATGGTAGAGGGAATGCATTTAAATGACACGTTAAAGAAACTGTTTTCCCTTCTCGGAAGTTTTGAGACACAGGTAGAAGAACTTGCTGAGGCAAAGTCTCTTGCTTCGGATTACCCGAACATTCTTTCCGCAATTACTGATCTGGAAAAACTCGGATCGTTTCTGCGGTTATACGGAATTGAAAAATACGTTTCGTTTGAACTCGGAATCATCAGCAATTACCATTATTATACCGGTATTATTTTTGCAGGATATACGTTTGGAACAGGAGAACCTGTGGTAAAGGGAGGACGCTATGACAGGCTGCTTACATATTTCGGAAGAAAAGCACCGGCCATTGGTTTTGCCATTGTTGTGGACCAGCTTCTTTCCGCTCTTTCCAGACAAAAGATCACACTTCCGTCCGAGGAGAAAAATCAGATGATCGTTTACGCGGAAAATAAGATTGCGGAAGCAGTAGAAAAAGCGAAAGAACTTCGCGCTCAGGGAATTTCGGTTTCTCTGATCCAGATGCAGGAAGGCCGGAGCAAAGATGATTATCTGAGCTATGCCATGAAGGATCACGTTTCAAAAGTAGAATTTATAGAGGAAGCATAGGAGGAGATCATGGAAGAAAAGAGATATCTGACGTTTGCACTGGGAAAGGGACGTCTGGCAAAAAAGACACTCGAACTGTTTGAAAAAATAGGAATCACCTGTGATGAGATCCGTGATCCGGATACCCGTAAACTGATCTTTGTCAATGAGGAACTTGGACTTCGGTTTTTCCTTGCCAAGGGACCGGATGTGCCTACATATGTAGAGTATGGTGCAGCCGATATTGGAATTGTCGGAAAAGACACGATTTTAGAAGAGTCGAGAAATATTTATGAAGTGCTGGATCTTGGATTCGGAAAATGCAAAATGTGCATCTGTGGACCGGAAAGTGCTGCGGAACTTTTGCAGCATCATGAACAGATCCGTGTGGCAACCAAGTATCCGCGGATTGCCAAAGATTATTTTTATAACAAAAAACATCAGACGGTTGAGATTATCAAGCTGAATGGTTCCATCGAACTTGCGCCGATCGTTGGACTATCAGAGGTAATCTGTGATATAGTAGAGACAGGTACGACCTTGCGTGAAAACGGGCTGACGGTGTTAGAGGAAGTTTGTCCGCTTTCTGCACGCGTGGTCGTAAACCAGGTAAGTATGAAAATGGAAAATGAACGAATCACAAAACTGATCCGCGATTTGAAAAAAGTCATTTAGGAGGGACATCATGAGAATTTTAAAACTTACAGAGGATACCAGAAAAGATATTCTGCAGAATCTCTTAAAAAGAAGCCCGAATAATTACGGTGAGTTTGAAGGCCGTGTAAACGCCATTATTGAAGAAGTGCGAAATAACCGCGATCAGGCAGTTTTTAATTATACCAAGCAGTTTGACGGCGCGGACATCAATGCCGGCAATATTCTTGTAACAGAAGAAGAGATTGCCGAGGCCTATGAGCAGGTTGACACGACATTGCTTGCAGTGATCCGCAAGTCTCTTGTAAATATCAAAAAATATCATGAAAAACAGGTACAGAATTCCTGGTTTACGACAGAGGACGGTATCATTCTTGGACAGAAAGTTACCGCACTTGCAACGGTTGGTGTCTATGTTCCGGGCGGAAAGGCCGTGTATCCTTCTTCCGTACTGATGAATGTTCTTCCGGCAAAAGTTGCGGGAGTAGACCGTATTGTAATGTGTACGCCACCAGGCAAAGATGGAAAAGTATATCCTTCCACTCTGGTTGCAGCCAAAGAAGCCGGAGTTGATGAGATCTATAAAGTCGGTGGAGCACAGGCAATTGCTGCCATGGCATTTGGAACCGAAAGTGTGCCAAAGGTTGACAAGATTGTCGGACCGGGAAATATTTATGTCGCACTTGCCAAAAAAGCAGTGTTTGGTTATGTCAGCATTGATTCCATTGCAGGACCGAGTGAGATTTTAGTGCTTGCGGATGAGACTGCAAATCCACGCTATGTTGCAGCGGATCTGTTATCCCAGGCAGAACATGATGAGATGGCATCTGCAATTCTGATCACCACAAGCCAGAAACTTGCAGAAGAAGTATCTGCAGAGATTGATCAGTTTGTCGCAGAACTTTCCAGAAAAGAGATCATCCAGAAGTCCCTGGACAATTACGGATATATTCTTGTGGCAGATAATATGGAAGAAGCAATTGATACCGTAAATGCGATTGCATCCGAACATATGGAAATTGTCACAGCAGATCCGTTCCACGTAATGACAAAGATCCGCAATGCCGGTGCTATCTTTATCGGAGAGTATTCCTCCGAGCCGCTTGGCGATTACTTTGCCGGACCAAACCATGTTCTTCCGACAAACGGAACGGCCAAGTTCTTTTCCGCACTTTCCGTGGATGATTTTATTAAAAAGTCCAGCATTATTTCTTACTCACGGGAAGCGCTTGAAAAAGTACATAAAGATATTGAGCAGTTTGCAGAATGTGAGAAACTGACCGCACATGCAAACTCCATCCGCGTTCGGTTTGAGTAGTATATGGGAAAGAAAGTCTAAAAGGAGCAGATTATGGAAAAAAGACAGATCAGCACAACACGCAAAACAAAAGAGACGGACATTCAGGTGACTTTAAATCTGGATGGAAGCGGTATTTCCCATATTGAGACAGGCATTGGATTTTTTGATCATATGCTGGAGGGATTTTCCAAGCACGGTTTCTTCGATCTGCATATGGAATGTGATGGAGATCTTCAGGTTGACAGCCATCATACGATCGAAGACTGCGGAATCGTACTTGGAGATGCGATCAAAAAGGCATTGGGGGACAAAAGCGGAATCAAACGATTTGGAAGCTGTATCCTTCCGATGGATGAGACACTTGTTTTGTGTGCGGTAGATCTATCCGGACGTCCATATCTTGTATTTGACGGCGAATTTACTACGGAGCGTCTGGGAACACTTGATACCGAAATGATCCGTGAATTTTTCTATGCGGTCTCCTACAGTGCGGGCATGAATCTGCACATTAAGGTGTTAAGCCCCGGAAATAATCATCATATGGCAGAAGCGATGTTTAAGGCATTTGCCAGAGCTTTGGATGAAGCGGTTTCCCATGATCCGAGAGTAAAAGGAATTCTGTCAACGAAAGGAAGTTTGTAATACATGAAACAAAAAAACATTGTCGCGACGCTTTATTTAAAAGATGGTCATGCAGTAAGATCCATGACCGATTTTACGCCGGTAGATGCGAATGTTTATCGACTGTGCCAGTTATACAACGACAGTGGAGTTGACAAGATCATTATTTTTGACCTGTCTACCAGCGATGATGAGCATGAAAAGAATGTCAATACGATTCGAAACATCAATCGCAACATTGATATTAAAGTATGCGCAGGAGGAAACATTAACCGTCTGGAAGACATCAAAAAACTTTTGTTTGCGGGATGCCTTCAGGTGATTTTAAATGCTTCTAAGCCTTCGAGCATCGGACTGGCGGAGGAAGCCAGTGCACGTTTTGGCAAAGACCGGATTCTGCTCTCTATCAACAATGTGGATTTTATTTTTAAGAATCAGGATTCGATTGAAAATACATTCCATGAAGCACTGGTGTTAAATCCGGAAATTCTGGATGCACTGGAAAATCTGACCAACATTCCGTATGTGGTGGAACTTCCGGATTATAATTTTGACGAGATCGTAAGGCTGCTGAAGCGGGAAAAAATCCGAGGAATTGCGGGTCCGTTCATCAATGATACTTCAACGGATATTATGAAGTTAAAGTCTTCTCTGCTTCAGGAAGGCATCAATATGTATAATTTTGCACCGGATCTGTCCTGGGAGGATCTGAAACTGAATTCGGACGGAATGGTTCCGGTCATTGTGCAGGATTACCGTACAGATGAAGTGCTGATGCTTGCATACATGAACAAAGAGGCGTTTGATACGACAATTAATCTCGGGAAAATGACCTACTGGAGCAGAAGCCGTGATGAACTCTGGACCAAAGGCCTGACATCCGGGCATTTCCAGTATGTGAAATCCCTGACGGCTGACTGCGACTTTGATACGATTCTGGCAAAAGTCTCCCAGGTAGGGGCTGCCTGTCACACCGGAAACCGTACCTGTTTTTTCAATAGCATCGTACAAAAAGAGTATGTTGAGAAAAATCCGCTGAAGGTACTTGAGAGCGTGTATGATATTATCAAGGAACGTAAAGCACATCCGCAGGATGGTTCCTATACCAATTATCTGTTTGGGAAAGGAACCGATAAGATATTGCAGAAACTTGGGGAAGAGTGTACGGAAATTGTAATTGCAGCGAAAAATCCGGAACCGGAAAACATCAAATACGAGATTTCCGATTTTCTGTATCACTGTATGGTGCTTATGGTGGAAAAAGGCATTACCTGGGAAGAGATTGCCAATGAACTTGCCCAGCGATAAAAAATAAATGTTAAGAGGTATCTATGAGAAAACTAGCTTTAAGTGACGAGATTCTGATGCAGATTGAAAAACCTGCACGCTATATCGGTAATGAGCTGAATTCTGTAGTAAAAGATGACACATCGCAGATTCGTTTTGCGATGTGTTTTCCTGATGTATACGAAATTGGTATGTCACATCTTGGAATTCAGATCCTATACGACATGTTTAACCGCAGAGAGGACACCTGGTGTGAACGTGTCTATTCTCCATGGCCGGATCTGCATAAAATTATGAAGGAGCAGAATATTCCGCTGTTCGGACTTGAATCCCAGGAACCGATCAAAAACTTTGATTTTGTCGGTCTGACTCTGCAGTATGAGATGTGCTACACCAATATTTTACAGATTCTGGATCTGGCACAGATTCCGCTTCTTTCGGCTGACCGTGGGGACGAAGACCCGATTGTTTTAGGTGGAGGACCATGTTCTTATAATCCGGAACCGATTGCAGACTTTTTTGATTGTTTTTATATTGGAGAAGGGGAGACACAGTATGATACATTTTTAAATCTCTATAAGTCGATGCGGGCATCCGGACAGTATTCAAGAAAGGCATTTCTGCATGAGGCGGCAAAAATAGAGGGCATTTATGTCCCGTCGCTGTATGAAGTCCGTTACAAAGAAGATGGCACGATAGCGGCATTTACTCCTGTTTATGATGATATTCCGGCAACCATCAAAAAGCAGGTGGATATGGATCTGACCGGCTCGGTTTATCCGGAAAAACCGGTGGTTCCATTTATCAAAGCAACACAGGATCGCGTGGTGCTTGAAATACAGAGGGGCTGTATCCGCGGATGCCGTTTCTGTCAGGCCGGCATGATTTACCGGCCAAACCGGGAAAAGGGCGTAAAACGACTGAAAGAACTTGCACAAACCATGCTTGCATCGACCGGCTATGAAGAGATTTCCTTAAGTTCTCTCAGTTCATCGGATTATTCCGATCTGGAGGAACTGATCAATTTCCTGATTGAGGAGTGTGACAAAAAACATGTCAATATTTCCCTGCCATCCCTTCGTATTGATGCCTTTTCCCTTGATATTATGCAGAAAGTGCAGGACATCAAAAAAAGCAGTCTGACATTTGCCCCGGAGGCAGGTTCCCAGAGACTGCGAAATGTCATCAATAAAGGCCTGACGGTTGACAATATTCTGACCGGTTCCCATGATGCGTTTGTCGGCGGCTGGAATAAGGTCAAGCTTTATTTTATGCTTGGACTTCCTACGGAAACAGAAGAAGATATGCGGGCGATCCCGGAACTGGCAAACGAGATTGCCGCTTTGTATTATGACACCGTGCCAAAGGAACAGAGAAACGGAAAATGCCAGATTACGATCAGTACTTCCTTTTTTGTACCGAAACCTTTTACCCCGTTCCAGTGGGCTACCATGTTAGACCCATCAGATTATCTGGCGCGTGCAAAGATTGTCAATGATCATGTAAAGGAACAGTTAAACCACAAGAGTATCCGTTACAACTGGCATGAAGCCGATGTGACGGTATTGGAAGGAATCCTTGCGCGCGGAGACCGTAAGATTTCAAAAGCTATTCTTTATGTGTATGAACACGGCGAATTTTTCGATGCGTGGTCGGAATTCTTTCACTATGATCTGTGGCTGGAGGCATTTGCTGCATGTGGCATTGATATTGATTTTTATACCAAGAGAGCACGAAGCGACGATGAAATTTTTCCGTGGGATTTTATTGATGTCGGTGTGACAAAGGCATTTATGCTGCGTGAATGGAAAACCGCGCTCAGTGAGACGGTGACGCCAAACTGCCGGATGCGCTGCTCCGGATGTGGTGCAAGACAATTTGGAGGAGGTGTCTGCTTTGAAAATCAGAATTAAATTTCGAAAATGGGGTGTCATGAAATTCATCGGACACCTGGATATGATGCGCTATTTTCAGAAAGCGGTCCGGCGTGCAAAGATTGATATCCGTTATTCGGAAGGATATTCTCCGCATCAGATTATGTCCTTTGCGGCGCCGCTTGGAGTCGGAATCACAAGCGATGGCGAATATTTTGATATTGAAGTCAATGAATCCATGACATCTAAGGAGGCAGTCGCTGCACTGAATGAAACCATGGTAGATGGTGTGGAGGTTACTTCCTATGTGAAACTGCCGGATAAAGCGAAAACTGCGATGTCAATTGTGGCAGCAGCGGATTACCGGCTGAGCTATAAAGAAGGGTACGAAAGTCCGTTTTCAACGGAAGAATGGAAAAGAATCGTCAAAGAACGGTTTTTAGACAGCCCACAGTTTACCATTATCAAAAAGACGAAAAAAAGTGAACGGGAAGTGGACCTAAAACCATTGGTATACGCGTTTTCCGTTGAAGAGGAGCAGGGACGCCCGGCATTTTTCCTGCAGGTTTCTACGGGCAGTGTGGATAATATCAAACCGGAACTGGTACTTTCATCGGTTTATCAGCTTTGCGGACTGGAATACTGCGAATCCGCAATCCAGATCCACCGGCTCGAAGTTTATGCGAGGGATGAACAGGGGCAGCTGGTTGGGCTTTCCGGCATGGGAGAGGAAATTGTTTAAATGAATCGGATCGTTGTCACAAAACTGGAACATCATCAGACAGAGTATCTTGCTTATCTGGTTTTGGATGAGAACCGGAAGCTGCAGGAACTTCAGGTTTTTGAACCGGAAGAAAATACTCTGCTGGATCATATTTATGTAGGATATGTAGAGAAGATTGTGCCCAATATTCATGCCGCTTTTGTGCGCATTGCGGATGGACAGAAATGCTATCTTCCGCTGAATGATGTGAAAAACCCGGTGTATACCAGAAAATTATCCAAAAAAGAAGCGCTCTGTGAAGGGGATGAGTTGCTGGTGCAGGTTGTAAAAGATGCGGTAAAAACCAAAGATCCGGTCGTAAGCACCAAGCTTGTAGTGCATGGACATTACTGTTTCCTTTCGACAGAGAATACCTGTCTTGGCGTTTCTAAAAAATTATCCCAGGAGGAGTCAAAAAGACTGTCGGATCTTTTAGAGAACACGTGTAAGGATCATGAAGCAGAAGGGTACGGGCTGGTATTCAGAACCAATGCAGGGGCGGTTCCGGAAACCGAATTATGCGAAGATATCGAGCTGGTGCAGAAAGAATACCGGGCTTTAAAGAAGACCGGTACACATCAGAATGCCGGAGATCTGGTGTACCGGAATCTCCCCGGCTATCTGGCGCGGTTAAAAGCAGAAAATTTTGAAAAAACAGATCTGGTTCTTACGGATGGCCAGGATCTGTATCAGGAGATCTGTGCATACCTTCCCCATCTTGTGGAAGAAAAGAAAGTGCAGCTTTACCGGGATGATGCGGTCAGTCTTTCGACTTTATATCATCTGCGGGGCAATATGCAGGAACTGCTTTCTTCCAAAGTATGGCTTGATTCCGGGGCCAATATTATCATTGAATCTCTTGAAACCCTGACGGTCATTGATGTCAACAGCGGAAAAAACCGGTCCCGCCGGGAAGAGGCTTTATTTGCGATCAATGTTGAAGCGGCAAAAGAGATTGCACGGCAGCTTCGTCTGCGCAACATTTCAGGGATGATCCTCGTGGATTTCATCAATCTGAAAAAGAAAGAACAGCAGCAGAAGCTGATTTCCGTTATTCGGGAGGAATTACAAAAAGATTCGGTTCCCGCAAATTTTATCGATATTACCAGACTTGGTCTGGTGGAACTGACCCGGAAAAAAGTATACAAATCTTTGCGTGAAATTTTATCATAAACAGCTTGACGAACAGGTGGTCATGTGCTATTATACACTAGTATGCCGCACAGTGAGGTAAAAGTTTGCTTATTGGCAACACCGTAACTGGCGAGTAATGATAAATAGGAGGTGCCATATGTACGCAATTATAGCAACAGGTGGTAAACAGTACAAAGTATCCGAAGGCGATATCATTACCATTGAAAAGCTTGGAGTTGATGCTGGTGAGAAGGTTACTTTTGATCAGGTATTAGCAGTATCCGGAGACGATATGAAGGTTGGAAACCCAACAGTAGCCGGAGCAACTGTTGAAGCTTCTGTCATCAAAGAAGGCAGAGCAAAGAAAGTAATCGTTTACAAGTACAAGAGAAAAACCGGTTATCACAAGAAGAACGGACACAGACAGTCGTTCACCCAGGTTAAGATTGAAAAGATTAATGGATAATCGATAGGAATTGTTATATGATTACTATAACGATTTTACAGGATCATGAAGATGCAGTGGGATTTCACTGCATCGGTCATTCCGGATATGCGGAAGCAGGAAGTGATATTATCTGTGCAGGTATTTCGGCACTTGTGATAAATACGATCAATTCCATAGAGACTTTCACAGAGGATTCTTATCATATTGATACAGAAGAGACATCCGGGCTGATTGATTTCAGACTTGATCAGAAAGCCGGTCATGATACACAGCTTCTGATGAAGTCCATGGTTCTGGGCTTACAAGGAATACAAAATGATTATGGGAATGAGTATATCATTCTTGATTTCAAGGAGGTGTAGGACATGTTGAATATGAACCTTCAGTTTTTTGCTCATAAAAAGGGAGTTGGTTCTA
>OMCC01000709.1_pt1 | contig 21336 bp, 14 predicted proteins | sample 1674161 | NCBI WGS metagenome assembly OMCC01 (sample SAMEA103958149, study PRJEB25191) | human gut metagenome | biome: human-associated habitat [ENVO:00009003]; feature: intestine environment [ENVO:2100002]; material: feces | place: Germany | collected 2013/2015 | reverse complement strand
CGTCCGGCACGGACGTGACCAACCAGTTCGGCACCATCGGCAAGGACAAGGTCGGCAATTCCGACGGCACCGGCTTCAAGGTCACCAGCCTGCAAAGCCTCGTGGACACCGTCCAGGGCAAGCAGGTGACCGTGACCTACCAGGGCAAGGTCGTCAACGCGTCCAAGGCCAACCAGGGCCTCAACCAGATCCTGGTCACCTCGAACTGGCTGCCCAACGTGGTCCCGCCGGACGTGCCGACCCCGAACCCGGGCACCGACGAAACCCCGGTCCCGACCTACGACGTGAACCTGAAGAAGATCAGCGCGTCCAAGGCCAACCAGGTCATCCAGGGAGCCAAGTTCAAGCTCCACAACGACAGCCTGAACCAGTGGTACGTGTGGAACACGAGCTCGAACCAGTGGACGTTCACCACGGACGAGTCCAAAGCCACCGAATTCTCCACGAACGCGTCCGGCGTCATCAACTTCACCCGCCTGGGCGCCGGCACGTACACCGTGAAGGAAACCCAGGTGCCGACCGGCTACTTCAGCTTCGTCAAGCCGAGCTTCACCCTCAAGATCACCGACGACGGCCACGTGACCATCACCGGCAAGGACCAGCCGGGACTCACCGGCAAGGTCAACAACGCCGACGGCAAGACCACCACCCCGACCGCCGTGGTGAAGAACATCGACAACATCACCCAGCTGCCGCAGACCGGCGCGACCACCATGGCCGTCATGCTGGTCGGCGCGTTCGCGATCATCCTCGTGGCCACCGCGTCCGGCTTCGCCGCCTACCGAGTCCGCCACGAGAACCTGGGCGACGGTCCGGCCATCGCCTGATTTTTCCGAATCGTCCCCGGCCTCGAAAGCGAAGGTCCGGGGAGCCAGAGGCCGGGATCGTGCGGCCTTTTCTCCTGTCAGCCGCACGATCCCGGCCCTCTTCCAAGAAAAACACGGAACTCGCATATGAATCACAAAGGATGAGGGAAAATGGGATTCCTTACAAGACTTCTCGCCGGTCTCACGGCGGCCGCGGCGTTAGGCACCGGCCTGGCCGGCACCGCCAACGCGGTCGACGTGACCGGCGCGGCCGGGACCACGAAAAGCGTCGTGAAGCTCACGGCCGATGACACGAACAACCTGCCGGACCATATCGTCAACGGCAGCTTCGACTATCCATCCGTGCCGTCATGGACGGGCTTGGCGGGGTCGGGTTCGAACAAATTCAACAAGGGCAAGCGGTTCGCCACCATCAACCCCGGTACCGGCAAATACGGTTCGGGATGCGCCATGTCCACCACAGGCAGGGCCATTCCCAATTGGAACAGGTCGAGTTTCGCCTGGAGCTCCACCCAGGGAGACACGCATTATTCCGGCGGTATGAGCTGCGAGGCCGGCAATGTGGAACTCAATTACGATTCCGTCCACCACAACCAGTTCGCCGAACTGACCGCCGACCAGCAGGGCACCGCGATCTACCAGGACGTGAAGGTCACGCCGGGCACCATGATGAAATGGAGTCTGAAGCATTCCAGCGCGACCAGCGCCTACGTGGACAAGATGCAGGTCATGATCGGCGAACCATACAAGGAGACCGCGCAGGAGGCCACCCGCATCGCGTCCGAGAACGGCAACAAGGTCGGCGAGAAGATGACCACCATCTCAACCCCGACCACGTCCGACCGCGCGGACAACAAGAAGTGGGATACGTACTCCGGCGCGTATCTCGTGCCCGACGGGGTCACCACGGTGCGTTTCACTTTCAAATCCGTCGCGTCCGCGGAATGGTATTCCGGCAATGATCTTGACGATATCGAATTCTCCCGTTCCTACAAGCTTACTTATGACAAGAATTCGGCCGATGCGTCCGGTCAGGTTCCGTCGAACCAGCACGGCAAGGAGAACACCACCCAGCCCGCCGAATCGAAGGCCACCGGAAACGTGAAGACGGTGTCGGACGACGCGGCCGGCCGCACCGTCCTCGAATGCAGGCAATCCGGTGAAGGCGCCACCGGACCATACGCGGACAAATTCTGCTGGATTGACTGGTCGAACCTTCCATTGAGCCGGACCGGCGAACCGATACCGGTGCGCATCAACGTGCCCGGCGGTCATATCGACGCGGACGCGACCATCACGCATACCGACAACGCGGCGTTGACCACGAAGGACTTCACCGGCGACAAGTGGAGCCGGCTGATCCCTGCGTACAGGCTCACGGGTAACACCGCTCTCGCCTTCCACCACATTCAAGGCAATAGTGCGGATCCGTTGGCGTCTGTCATGTTTTCCAACATTACGCCCGTCGCCAATCAAACCGCCACGAGCGTGAACGTACTGAAAGATTTCCAGCTCGCTTTCGGCGATGCTGAGACGATGAGCGGTTACGTCGTCAACGACAAGAAGACCTACGAACAGACCGACATCGAATCCGACAAGATGTTGGATAAGCTCGGCATGATTGGTGATGCCAATCCGGACAAATCGTATTCGGAAGCGAACACCGGCTATGGCACCACGCACGTGACATTGGCCGGAGGTCCCGCTGGCAAGCACGCACCCTTTACTGACGATTCGAATTCGAAAGGCGCGGCCGTAATCGGCGCAACGCAGCCGACCCGGTTCAAGGTCTCCTTTAAACAGGTGAACCATCCTGTCAATAATGCGTGGAGCGCCATCGCGGTCGGCGTGTACATGCCGTACCTGACCGCATATCCGCTGAACTACGACAAGAATTCTTCGAATGCCACAGGTGAGGTCCCATCCAACCAGCGTGGCGGGGAGAACACCGTCCAGCCCGCCAAAGCCAAGACCACGGGAACCGTGAAGACCGTCGCGGACGAGAACGTCCGGTACGGTTCCCTCGCTAATGGCGATTTCTCCTACCCCTCGTTCTCCGACATTCAGAAGAACGAGCAGGAAACCCCTGCCGATCTGCGCACGTTCCTCAAATCGGATGACGGCACGCTTTGGTACAACATGTCCGTCACCGATCTTTCCAAGTACGGAAAGATCGGGCAGATCCCCGGTTTCGACTCTTCCAGGTTCGCATGGTCCAGTACCGAGAACGGTTCAAGGGTCGAATTGCAGCAGGACCGCAACACCAAGAACACGTATGCGGAGATCGTCGCCCAACAGGACAACACCAGCATCTACCAGAACGTGTCCACCGGCAACGGCGGCGTGCTGTGCAAGATCCGGCTCAAGCACGCCAGCCGCCAATCCTCCCATGCCGACAGGATGCAGGTCCTCGTGGGATCCGACATGGACCACGCGACGCCTGTGGAGATGACCCGCGTCACCTCTAACGGCCATGGCGACAAGGTGGGCGGGAAGTCCACGATCATCACCACAAAGGTATCCAACACCGATCCCCGCGATCATGGCGCACAATGGGAGACGTACGAAGGCTATTACCAGGTGCCCGAAGGACAGAAGAACACGGTATTCATGTTCAAGAGCCTCGAAGGGTTCAAAGAGGATGAGACCCTGCCCGTCAACAACATCGGCAATCTCGTGGACGACATCGAGTTCTCCCGCTCTTACAAGTTGACCTATGACGCGAACTCTTCGGACGCTTCAGGCCAGGTTCCGTCGGATACGGCCGCGAACACCGTCAAGCAGGCCAAGGCCAAGGCCAAGACGACCGGCACTGTGAGGGCTGTGGCGGACAGGACCGCTTCCGTCCTGACTGTGCATGACTTGAAGAACGGTGAAATCGCCCCTGTGCAGTATGGCGATTTCAAGTTCTCCACGGTCGATGGTTTCACCGCGGACCAGGTCACCGACGTGAACGGCTTCACCGTCAAAACGAACTGGAATCCCACGGTGGAGAACCAAGCATACGGCGGCAGGAGTCTGGACACCATGTACCAGCCGAACAGGAATGGCGCGAGCCTGGTCCTGCACCATGTGGGACAGTGGCGCGACTCCTCCGGCACGCAACGGTGGCTCAATGCCAGGATCACCGTGAACGGCCAGAACCTCGGCTCCCTGGTGTACTACGAATCGCAGCACAAGTTCTTGGCGTCGTATGGCAAGTGGGACTTGCATACCTCGTCTCGTCCGTACATGGATGTGACCGTCGATTTCCTGCTGGATGACGGTTCCACGCCGCAGGGACTGCGTGGTGTGACCGGATTCACCGACCTTGACGGCGGCACCAGCGGATACAACGAAGGCGTCGAACTCGTCAGCGGCTTCGATGGCGCGTACGTGCGCTCCGACGCGCATCTCGCCCGGTTCGGCACGAACGGCTGGGCCGGCGTCACGGATGAGAACGAGAACAATGCTGACGCGCATGGAATGAAGCATTACGTCGGCGCCACGTTCACCGGCTCGTCCTTCCGCGTCCGCTGGTCGGTCGCCTCGGGACAGGCCCGCGGGTCCGGCTTCCAACCGGTCGATTCGACCATCGCCTACCGTCTCACCTACGACAAGAACGCGCAGGATGCCACCGGTTCCATCCCGTCCGACACGGCCGCTAACACCACTCGGCCCGCGAAATCGGAGACCGACGGCAAGGTGTCCGACCTCGTGCAGCGCACCACCACGCATGAGGACGGCAGCGTGACCGTGAGGACCATCGACCAGAGCACGGATGTGGTGTCCGGATGCCAGGTCTACTATCCGGCCGGCCAGCGCATCACGCTTGCCACGTTGGCGAAGGACGACGACTGCTGGGATTCCAGCATGCTGTCGCGTCCGGGCCACACCCAGCTGGGTTGGAACCAGGACCGGAACGCGACCCAGGCGCAGGCCCAGGTCACGATGGTCGAGGGCGGCATGACCGTGTACGCGGTATGGGTCGGCAACCCGGTCCTCACCTACGACACGAACAAGCCATCCACCTGGTCGGGCCAGATGCCGTCCACCCCGGCGTCCGTATCCGTGCCGTACAATGCGCCCGCGGCGGACGGGTCCGGCTGGCGGGCGGGCGACGTGTCGAAGATCCGCGGATACAAGTTCCTCGGCTGGTATTCGACCCCGCAGGATGATGCGGGCCTGTACGACTGGAACACCCTGTTGACGGGCAGCGTGACCGTGTACGCGCACTGGCAGCGGTTGCAGGCCAACGTGATCTACGATGCGAACGGCGGCACCGGTTCGCATGCGAACACGACCGGTTGGCAGTATTCGGACGTGACCATTCCCGGCGACACGTCGAAATCGTTCACGCGAGACGGATACGTCTTCAAGGGATGGTCCCTCAAAGCAGGCAAGGCCGATGTCGTCTATAAGGATGGTTCACAGATCCCGTTGCAGGACAAGGACATCACCCTGTACGCGCAATGGCAGGGGATCCATGAGAACTTCACCGAGACGGGCGGCATTAGCCTGCCGCTGCTTATCGCGGGAGGTATCGGTCTGCTCGTGATGGGTGTCGGGTCCACGGTCATGCTCACGAGACGTATGAACGGCCACGGCATGCCGGACGGCGAGTGACCGGGAACAGATGACGGGAGGGCCGGCGGCCGGCCATCCACCACTCCGACCGGATGCGGCGTGATGGCCTGGACACCGGCTTTCCCTGTTCTTCCCGATATTCGTGGAATGGATCGTGGCGAAGGCATGGACGTTATGGACTGGGATTGGATCATCGAGGGCGAACGCGCCACGGAGGGCCGGCGCGGACGGCGTGTGCGCCGTCTGCATGCCCGTCGCGCGCGTCGCGTGTTCCGTGCTCTCGTCGCGGTCACCGTCGCCTGTTGCCTGTTGGGCGTGGGCGTTTTCGCGTGGCTTGGCGTGGAACAGGCCGGCACGGCCCGCCGTGCCGCCGAATCCTCCGCGTTGGCGGTGAAGGACGACCATTCGGCCGAACGGTACGCGCGCATGGTCGCCAAAGCCCGCGCATACAACCGGCGTCTCGCGGCCACACCGCAGGTCATCGGCGAACTGTCCGGCGAGGACGGCGCCGTCAAGGGCGATTTCGGGTTCAAATCCGACAGGGAGTACCAGAGCCTGTTGGATTTCGGCGACGGGATCATGGCGACAATCGAGATCCCGTCGATCGGCGTGGACCTGCCCGTCCGGCATGGGGCCGACGCGTACGCGCTGGACAACGGGCTCGGCCACCTGCACGGCACGTCCCTGCCAGTCGGCGGGACCAGCACGCACAGCGTCATCACCGGACATACGGGAGTGGCCGACAAGGCCCTGTTCACCCGGTTGACCGAACTGCGGAAGGGCGACGTGTTCTATGTTAAGGTCGCGGCCCAGACCCTCGCCTACAAGGTCACGCGCATCAGGACGGTCGACCCGGACGATCTGAGGAGCGTGCGCGTCGAACCCGGCCGCGACCTGGTCACGCTGGTCACGTGCACGCCGATCTTCCTGAACACGTACCGTCTGCTCGTCACGGGCGAACGCGCGAGTATGCCGGGCGACGCGCCCTATCCCGAGGACGCGCCCAAGACCAGCAGGCGGGACATGCGCCCCTATCTCGTGTCCGGCGTGGCACTGCTCGCGGGACTGCCCGCGGCGGTCGTCGCGTCCAGGAGGAAAACCCGCCCGTACGGGAGACACGGACGGAAGGACTGACCTTGGACGGCGTCACGTGGGGTAGTCTGTAAGGGTGTGACGCCACGCCACCGCCGACAGGCCGACACGCCGATGACGCCGATATCGGATTGGGGGCACGTGGAATGTTTGACGGAAACGTCGCAGGGATGTTTCCACTGGAGCCGGATCCCATGGAGGGAACGGCATTGGAGGGTAGACAGATATGAACAAGAAGGCTTTCAGCGTCGCGGTCGCATCCGTGGCGGTCGCGGGCACCATCGCCGCACCGGCCATGGCGGACGAGACCGCGGTCACGCCGGTCGAACAGGCCCAGCAGGCCGTCGTCCAGGCGCAGGAAGCGGTCGACCAGGCCGCGGCCCAGCAGGGCGCGCAGCAGGATCAGGTGTCCGCCGTCCAGCAGCAGGTCGCCAATGCCAAGGACAGCCTCGACCAGGCCAACACCGGCGTGCAGGACGCGCAGCAGGACGTGCAGCAGGCCCAGCAGCAGGTCGACCAAGCCCAGCAGGACGTGCAGCAGGCCCAGCAGAACGTCGAGGACACCATCAACCAGGACCGGAACGTGCAGCAGGCCACCACCGGCGTCCAGCAGGCGCAGGACAGCCTCGGCCAGGCGCGGGACAATCTCAAGCAGGCGCAGGAGAAGGCCGACCAGACCGCGAAGAACGCCAGCAAACTCGAGAAGGCCATGAACGACAGCCAAGCCATCCGCGACGACGCCGCCAAGGCCAAGGAGCAGGCCGACCGGAAGGCCAAGCAGGCTCAGGCAAAGGTCGACGCGACCGACAAGGCGAAGCTCGACCAGGACACCGCCGCCAAGAAGACCGACGCCGCCAAGGCTCAGGCGAAGGCCAACGAGGCCCAACAGGCCGCGGACAAGGCGCAGGCGAAGAGCGACGAGGCGAAGGCGAAGCTCGACGAGGCCACCCGCCTGGCGGGCGACGCGAACGATCCCGCCAAGGTCAAGGAGGCGCAGGACGCCGCCCAAAAGGCCGGCGAGGCCGTCAAGGACGCGAAGCAGGCGCAGGCCGAGGCCACCGTCGCCGCCGCGACCGCGAAATCCACGGCCGACAAGACCCAGTCGAAGGCCGACGACGCGCGGAAGAAGCTCGACAAGGCGAACGACGCCGCCGACCAGGCGAAGGCGCAGGCCGACAAGACACAGGCCGCGCTCGACAAGGCCCAGGCGGACAAGACCACGTCCGACAAGGCGCTCGACAAGGCCCAGGCCGCGAACGACAAGGCCCAGAGCGAGCTCGCCAAGGCCGACCAGAAGGCCGCCGCCGAGAAGGCCGCCGCCGAGAAGGCCGCCCGGCAGGCGGATGCGGCGCAGGCCGCGTACGACGCGGCCGTGAAGGCCGCGCAGGATGCGAAGAAGGCCGCGGACGAGGCCGCCGAGAAGGAGGCGCAGGGCGCGGCCGGCTGGTTCCAGTCCGACAACGCGGAGCAGGCGTACAAGTATCTGACCGATTCCAGCGTGTCCAAGTACCTCGAATACACGCATATCGGCGCGAAGGACGATGCGACCAGCCTCGACAACCTGCTCAAGGCCCTGGACATGATCGACGAGTGCAACAAGCTGCGCGCGGAGAACGGGTTGGAGCCGTTGAAGGTGTCGGAGACCGCGTTGGCCATGGCCATGGTCCAGGCCAACTACGCGGCCAACGGCCACTACGAGCACAACTACCAGTACGACAACGTCGGCGAGAATCTCAACTGGGGCTTCGCCGATGACGATCCGTACGATGGTTGGTACACGATGGAGAAGGAGACCTACGACGCGGCCGTGAAGTCCGGCGACTATCCCGACCTCGCCAGCCTGTCCGCGTACGACGTGTTCCGGAAGTATCCGGACCTGTATTACAAGGTCGGCCACTACCTCAACATCGTCAATCCGGACTACATCGCCACCGGCATGGCCTACAGCGGCTACGGCGAAACCAACTATGACCACGCGTTCACGCAGGAGTACTTCAACGACTGGAACTCCTACAATACGCACGACACCGTGTACGACGCGGCCGTCTACCGCACCATGGTCGAGAACTACGTCAACCAGGTCCGTTCCGCCCAGTCCACGTACGACGAGGCGTTGAAGAAGGTCGACGAGGCCAAGAAGGCGCTCGACAAGGCCAACCAGGCGAAGGCCGACACCACGGCCGCGCAGGCCGCCGCCGAACAGGCCCAGCAGGCCGCGAAGGCCGAGGCCGCCGAAACCGCGAAGGTCCTCATCGCCGCGACCGCCAAGAGCCAGCAGACCCAGGTCGCGTACGAGCAGGCGAAGAGCGCGAACGACAAGGCCCAGGCCGACCTCAAGGCGGCCGAGACCGCCGTCGGACAGGCGCAGACGGCTCTGGACAAGGCGCAGGCGGACAAGACCCAGGCGGACGAGCGTGTGAGCATCCTGACCGACGCGGAGAACGCGTTGGCCCAGGCCCAGTCCGCCTACGACGAGGCGAAGAGCGAGGCCGACCAGGCCCGGCAGGCGTTGGAGGCCGCCAAGGCGGATCTCGACGCGAAGCAGGACGCGTACGCGCAGGCGAAGGCCAAGAGCGACGAGGCCGCACGGCAGGTCAAGGATCTCGAGGCCGCGTTGGCCGACCTTGACGCCAAAACCCAGGCGTTGACCGCCGCGCAGAAGGACCTCGACGCGAAGACCCAGGCCTACGAGCAGGCTTCCACGGCCCGCGACGACGCCGCCAAGCAGGTCGAGGCCGCCAAGACCGCGGTGAAGGACGCCGAACAGGCGCTGTCTGACGCGCAGGCCAAGCTCGAGCAGGCCAAGCGGGACGCGAAGGACACCGACGCGGTCAAGGCCGCGCAGGCCGCCGTGGACAAGGCCCAGGCCGACCTCGACGCCGCGAAGCGGGCGTTGACCGCCGCTCAGGCCAAGCTCAAGGCGGCGAAGGCCGCGCAGGCGCAGGCCAAGACCGCCTACGACAAGGCCCAGGCCGCATTGGCCGCCGCGATCAAGGCCGCGGCCGACAAGAACGGCTCCAAGACCGACAACAACAACACCGGCAACGGTTCCGCCACGGTGTCCGGCGCGCAGACCGGACAGACGGGCCTGAAAGCCAGCGAGACGGCCGCGCAGGCCGCCGCCGCGAAGGCCGACAAGGTCATGGCATCCACCGGCGCGAACACGAACGGCATGCTCCTCGCGGCCGTCGCCCTCACCGGCATCGGCTGGACCATGCTCGACATGAAGCGCCGCCGCATGGACGTGACCGCACGCCACAGCACACGCTGACCCAAATCCCCCTCCAATCCAGAACAAGCGGCCGGAACAGGACCCATGGAAACCCGTACGACGGTTTCCGGAACTCCCGTTCCGGCCGTTTTCCTTTCTGGTGCGTCAGAACTTGTAGACATGGTGCACCGCAGGGCGCCGCACCCCGGGACAGTATGGGAGCGTCGAGAAAACGAAAAACCGAACGAAAGGCCCACGGAATGGCGCAAACTACCCGGCAGCAGATTCAAACCATGTTCGATTTGATCGAGACCTTGAAGGAACGCAAGTACCTTCCAGGGGAATCGAAGATCTCCGATGACCGCATCACCGACGCGCTGCGCACCATGGTCGAGCCGAACGGACTCATGGACGCGACCATCGCGAAGGTCCTTCGCCCCGACATGTCCGGAGAGGAGTTCGAAGCGGTCGCCATGTTGGATGAGGAGGCGTCGTACGGACTGTTCGACACGTATCGCGCCATCATGATGCCGTCCGATTACGACGTCTCGCACGCCATAGCCTGCGCGTTCAAGCAGGACATACCGCGCCTGTTCTCCGATTTCGCGCTGCAGATTCATCCGACGTCCGACCGCGCCGGCGCGTACCGCATCGCGGCTACCGTCAGCTATATGGAAGGGGATCCTGCGGCCAGATGCAAGCATTTCGCCGACCAGCTGTACCGGGTCAAACCCGAGGACGAGATGCTGAGGAACCTGTCGGTCGCACTGATCCATGGCATCGAGCCGGCGCGGACGGCCGGCGCGGACGGCATCGCGGCCGAACGCGAACGCGTCCAGGCCCAAAGGGAACAGACGGACGCCGGCGAAGGACTCGCCGCGGAAGCCATGAACCGCGTCGCAGCGCGCTGACAGGGAAAGGACTCTCTCAGGATGGACGAGATCGACGAATGGACCGTCGGTCCGATTCCCATAAGGCCGGCGCCCGGACCGGCCGCGCCAAGGCCGTCTCCCGATGATGCGGGCGCCCGCCCCGTTCCGTCGCCGGAACCCCGGATCCCGGACTCATCCGAGAACCGTCCCGCCGCTTCGGACAAGCCTCCGGTCCAAGGACCCAGGCTCAAGGGGCTGTCGCATGCCCGTACGCCCGAGATTCAGGACATGCCTCCGTTGCCGTCGAGGGCGCCGTCCCGGGACAGCATGCCGTCCGTAGCTCCCGCGCCCGCGCCGATCCGTCCGGAACCATCATCCTTCGTGGCCGCGAGTCCGGAAAGCGTGCGCGACGGACTCGAGGCCGTCGCCGACATCCCTCCCGAGACCCACGGCATCCCCCGTGCCGCCGTCATCGTCTGCTGTTCGGTCGTGGGAGCCATGCTCGTCTCGGCCATCGCCGGAGGCTGCGTCGTCGCGGCCGGCCGCGTCCGGGAAGCCAAGGCCGCGGAACAGTCCCGCGACCGATGCGAATCGTCCCTGGGCAGGCTCTCGTCCGCCCGACGCGAACTGGACAAGGCCATGGAAGAGGCGGAACGGACGTCGAAGACGGATCCGAAGACCGTGAAGGATCCGAAGACCATCGACAGGCTGAACCGCGCGGCATCCGTGAAGACGCCCGGCATGGTCTCCTGCGACGCGTCCGACGTGGACGGCCTGGACACGGCCGCCGTGAAGGCGGACAGGAGCGCGAAGACCGCGAAGACCTCCGTGAAGGCGATACGGACGGCCGTGAAGGCGGTCGAGGCGTCGAAGCTCGACAAGACCGTCGACGACGCGTCACGGCTGCTCAAGGATTCGGAAGGCAAGGTCCAGGACGCCAGGACCCGGGAGACGTTGTCGAAGGCCATCAAAGCCCGCGATGCCGTCGCGATCGCCAAGGCCGTCAAGGCCGTGAACGACTCGAAGGCCGCGAAGGAGAAGGCCGACGCGGAAGCCAAGGCGAAGGCCGAGCAGGAGGCCGCGAAGCGGAAAGCCGAAGAGGAGTCCGCCGCCGAACCACAGCAGTCCCAGAACGTCCAACGGCAGACCGCCGGAACCGGACAGGGCCGCGCCCAACGGCAGGAGAGCGTCCAAACGCCGTCCACGACGCAGAGGCAGCAGCAGTCCTCGACGCCATCAGCCCCATCGTGGAGCGTCCCGTCGGAAAACGACGACGGAGGAATGCCGGACACCGATCCAGGACTGTGAGAAGGAAGGAACGAATGAACGTCCAGAACCAACCGCCTTTGCCCCGGGCACCGCATCCCCGGCCGGCGCTGACCCAACTGGTCCCTCCGTTCGCGGCCCGTCCGACCGCCGACCGCGTATGGCTGGTGGCGGCGCATGGGGGAGCGGGGTGCACCACAATCCGCATGAGCGCGAGGGACCGGTACGCGGACGCGGGACGCGGCCTGCCGGTCAGCGCCGACCCGCGTCTCCCGAGCCGGGTCGTGCTGTGCGCCATGTGCACGGGACGCGGCCTCGAAGCGCTCCGCGCGCTGCTCGCCGACTGGAACGCGGGACTGTTCGGCCAGACCATCCTCATGGGCGTCGCCGTCACCATGCCGTTGCCGAAGACGCCGCGGGAGCTGCGCAAGGGCGCGCTCCTGGTCGGCTCCGCCGCGCCCGCGCTGTGGAGGCTGCCCTTCATCCGCGGACTCGACCTCGACGGCTTCCCCGAAGCGTATCCGCGCGCGTACGCCAGGATGCTCGCTGACCTCGAAGCGGGCGGGAAGGCATGAGGGAACTTGTAGACGCCGTGCACCGCCGCGGCGTCGGGGATGTGCGACCGTGGAAGGCGCACCAGCAACGAACATCAAAGGAGAAATGATGCTTGAACACATCGCATCCGCCGCCGCAACCGGCATGGTCCTCGCCGACCTCGCGAACCCAAAGGCATGCCTCCCGCCTGGATTCTCCAGCCCGGTGAGCACCGCGCTCGGATGGGTCAAGGCCCTCGGCCTCGTCGTCGCGATCGTCGCGCTGATCCGCATCGGCGTCCACGTGCTGCGCCAGCAGGGCGACGGCGTCCCGGACAGGGACGACACGTTCGACAAGCTCATCAACTGGGTCGTCGGCATCTTCATCGTCGCCGGCGCCCTGGCGTTCATGAGCGCGCTCGGACTGTCCATCGCGGAAAGCTGCTGAGCGGATGACGCGCCGGCGCAAGGGCCGCCTCGCCGCGATGCTTCTCGCGCTGGCGGCCGTCCTGTCACTCGCGGCCTGCGGAGGACCGAACTTCGACGCGTTGAAGGACGACCTCAAATTCGGCGACGAGGAGATCTCCGACGTGATGACCACGTATTCGATGAAGATCCCCCAGAACAAGCCCGGAAAACTCATCCGCAGCCCGCAGTACGCCTGGGCCAACAAGAACCAAGGGAACGCGGTCGCCGCCGCCGGATCCGCGAAGGTCTACTTCATCGCGAACCCTTCCGCGCAGTGCGACGCGCTCAACGCGACCAACTCGCAGATCTCCGACGACGACGCGTCGGAGGGCTCGGGAACCTGGACATACGTCTCGTCCACGAGATCATGCGACAAGCAGCGCAAGCTCAGCTGGCTCGAGAAGACCATGTGGACGATGTACGAACAGCAGTCGGGCGACACGATCGACTGGCTCAGCACCAGCCGCAACACGCTCGTCGCCTCATCGGGAACCGTCTCCACCCTCCAGAACTCCGTGCTGCCCATGTACGACGCGTGGGACACGAACGTCAACAAATACCTCAACATCGCCCAGGGCGTGCTCATCGTCGCGGCCGCGATCAGCCTCATGGTCCTCGCGGCGCGCATCGTCTGGCAGATAGGCAACGGCTCGGCCGGCATGGACGGACACCTGCTGGGCAAGATCGGATGGATCTTCCTGGGCGTGTTCATGGGCTCGTCCGCCGCGAGCATCGCCCTCACGTTCTTCAAACAGGCCCACATGACGAAAACCGTCGTCAACGGCGTGCCCACGGCCACGGCCGGACGCTCCACTCCGGCCCTCGCGTCATGGACGCCCGGATCGGGAGCCTCGTTCTTCGTATCCGACTGGGTGAGGCTCCAGGTCGACCCGTTCCTCATCATCGCGGCCGTCTGCGGCGTCATCGCCGCCGGCTTCAAACTCATCACCACGCAGGAGGGACGCGAACTCGTCCCGCTGGGCAAGGCGTTCATGTGGGCCATGCTCACCAGCGTGTGCCTCGCCGGATTCGTCAACCTGTTCCAGGACACCGTGGACACCTGGACCGCAGGCGTGCTCAAAAGCGCGTCCAACATGATGCGCGACTCCTGGCAGCACAACACGCTCGCGGCGACGGAATTCTTCAACCTCGACTGGCCGATCGCCCTGGTCCTCACCATCGTGGTCTGGTTCTGCAACCTCATCAGCAAGGTGTTCTGCTACCTGCGCGCCGGCCTGCTGCCCATCATGGTGGGCGTCGCCCCCGTCTGGGCGGCGATGAGCTGGATGGAGACCGGACGCCAGGCGTTCGGCAAGGTCATGGGATGGCTGTTCGCGTTCCTCCTGTACAAGCCCGTCGCCGCGCTCGTCATGGCGACCGGAAGCGCGATCATGGTCACCGCGACGGACGGCGACGACAGCCAGGCCATCACCCTCATGCTCACCGTCAGCGTCATCGTGCTCCTGCCCGCGATGATAAAGCTCATCGTCCCGGCCGTGGCGGGAAGCGTCGGAGGCGGCGGGGTCATACCGTCCATGCTCGGCGGAATCGCGGGCATGGGCGTCATGGCCGCCGGCGGCGCGCTCAAGGCCGGCGCGAAGGGCGTGGCCGGATCCGCCGGCAAGACGAAGAACGCGGCTCCGGACGGCGCGAAGCAGTCGGGAGCGTCGAACCCGTCCGGCATCGAATCCGGCGGCGCCGGACCGGGCGGAACGCAGACTGGCTCCTCCGGCGCGGGCTCCGCCGGAGGCGGGGGGCAATCCTCGCCGTCGTCGGGATCCGCCGCCCCGGACGGCGCGAAGGAAACGGCGGACAACCCCATGCCGTCCGGCATGGAGCAGTCCCCGTCGGCCGCGGGCACCGGTTCGGGAAGCGCCCCGGACGGCGCGAAGCCCTCGTCCTCGTCCACGGCCGCGCGGATCGAACAGTCCGTCGGCCGTTCCGGCTCCGACCCGGCCGCCCCGGCTGGCGCCCGCCCGGCCGGAGACGCGAAGCCGTCCGGGGACGGGCCGGACGGCGCGAACCGCGCCGCGACCCGCAAGACCAAGGAGTTCTAAATGGCCTCAAGCACGACATACGGCGATTGGATGCGCCCCATCGCGGGCGGCATCCGCAACATCGGCAAGCCGCTGACCTTCGCGGGCCTCGGCGTGCTCGTCGTCACGCTGATGCTGTCCATGGTCAACGTGGTCGCGGCCATCGCGACCGCGGTCATCGGCATCGGCACCATCGCGGTGCTCGCGGTACGCGACCGCGAACATCGAAACGTGCTCGACCGGACCGTGGAACGGCGCTCCTGGCTTTCGGAGTCCAGGAAGGGCAGGGCCCTGTACCGTTCCGGAATGCTCGCGCCCGTCGAATCGGGCGAATGCCGCTTGCCCGGCATCCTGTCGCGCGTCTCGCTCGTCGAGGCGAACGACGGGTTCGGCAACCGGCTCACCCTCGTGCGTCACGGGCACACCGGCGAATACTCGCTCCTGCTCGCATGCCAGCCGCAGGGCGCGGCCCTCGCGGACGACGACGTCGAGGACGCGTACGTCGCCTCGTGGGCCGGCCTGCTCGAGGCGCTGGGCGGCGAGACCGGCGTGACCCAGCTGGCCGTGACCGTGGACACGTCGCCCGACTCGGGCGTGCGCTTCCGCCGCAACCTCGCCAAGCGCACCGTCAAGGACGCTCCCGAGCTCGCGGCCCGCGCCATGGCCCAGATCATGGACCTGTACGCGACCGGCGGCGCGTCCAGCAGCGTGATACTCACGCTCACGTTCCGCTACGTGGACGTGCGCGACGGGAAATTCCTCGAACCCGAGGACGCGGCCCGCCGCATCGGACAGCTCGTCCCCGGACTCGTCCGCCGCATCGCCGACGCGGGCGGCGGGACCGCGCGCACGCTCACCATCGACGAGATCAGCCGCATGGTCCGCGTCAGCTACGATCCCGCCGCGCAGGACACGCTCGAACAGTCCGACGGCCAGCCATGGATCGAATGGGAGGACGCCGGGCCCGTCGCATGCGAGGCCGGCTGGGACCACTACCGGCACGATTCCGGCGTGAGCCGCACGTGGGAGATGTGCGACCCGCCCAAATCCAACGTGACCAGCTCCACCCTGGCGCGCCTGCTCGGTCCGCTCGCCGACTGCGACCGCAAGCGCGTCACCGTCGTGTTCCACGTCCTTCCTCCGGACAAGACCGCGTTCATGGCCGAGCAGAACAGGCAGAGGGCCGCCAACCAGGCCAGCCAGGAGAAGCGCGCGTCCATCAGCGCGATGAGCCAGATCAACAAGGCCAACCGGCAGGCCATCGAGACCAACAGGGGAGCGGCCATCGTGTTCTTCGGCATGTTCGTGACCGCCACCGTGCGCGCCGGCGACGACGAGCGCATGAGGCTCGAACAGGCCACGCACGCCGTCGAGGGCGCCGCCGGAAGCGCGAAGATCGACCTGCGCCCCTGCTACGGCGCGCAGGACACCGCTTTCGCCGCGAGCCTGCCGCTCGGCCTCAACCTCAGGAACTACACGCCTCCCAGCGCGTTCGCCGCGCTCTCGTGAAATCTCGTGAAAGGAACGGAACCATGCGGAAGGGAAAGAACACCGGCCGGACCATGGATCCGGACATGCCGGTCCTTCGCCAGTCCATCCCGCCGACGCCGGCGGGGCCGTCCTGGAAGGGGCGGCGCTCGAGGGGCGGCGGATGGGGCGGGCTCATGCCCACGATGGACGAGTTCTTCGGCACCAGCACCCAGGTGTGCGGGGGATTCTGGCCGTTCAGCACCGACATGGCGCTGCCCGTCGAGGGCGTGCCCATCGGACGGAGCATGACGACCGGCGCGGGCGTGTGCTGCGATCCGATCAGCTGGTTCCGCGCCGGCATCATCGAACAGCCCAGCATGTTCGTCATGGGGCTGCCCGCCATCGGCAAATCCACGTTCGTGCGACGCCAGGTGTGGGGCATGTCCGCCCTCGGCATGAACGCGATCATCCCCGGCGACCTGAAGCCGGACTACGCCGAACTCGTCCGGCTGCTCGGCGGACAGGTCATCCGTCTGGGCAGCGGCCTGGGCTCCATCAACCCGCTCGACCCGGGCGGCATCCACGACGCGCTCAAACGGCTCACGGGAGACGCCCGCGAGGACCTGCTCGCCGACTACCACGAACGCCGCAGCGCGCTCATGGAGGTGCTGCTGACCATCAGCCGCACCGGACGGGAGGAGGGACGCCGCACCGTCTCCGACGTGGAATCCAACGTCCTGTCCACCGCGCTCAAGATCCTGTACGAGCGCACCAAGGACGATCCGGAGCCGCCCGTCATCCCCGACCTGCGCGACCTCGTCAGACAGGGCACGCCCGAGATTCGCGCCGCCGCCGTGTTCGACGACCCCGAGAACGACGAGGCCTACGCGCACTCGACCCGCGACCTGCTGTCCAGCCTCCACGGACTCGCGAACCCGATGGGACGGTTCGGACGCCTGTTCTGCGAGCAGACCACCGAACGGCTCGACCTGTCCCGCCCCGTCGACTTCGACATCAGCGCCCTCGCGCAGGCCGGCGACGACGTCGTCGCCGCCGTGCTCGCCGCCACATGGTCGAGCGCGTTCGCCGCGAAGAACGCGGCCGACATGATGGCCGAGGCCGGCCTGCAACCCCGCCGCAACCACGTCATCATCATGGACGAGATGCACCGCGCTCTGCGCGCCAGCCCGCTCATGGTCGACCGCCTCGACCTGCTCACCCGGCTCAACCGCCAGTGGGGCGTCGGACAGATCATGATCACCCACACGTTCGCGGACCTGCTGTGCCTGGACACCCAGGCGCAGAACAACAAGGCGCGCGGATTCGTGGAACGCAGCAAGATCAAGGTCCTCGGAGCCCTGTCCCGCACCGAGATCAAACGCTATCTGCGCGGCGAGTCCGGTCTTCCCATCAGCGTGCGTGAGGAGGACATGCTGGCCGACTGGGCCACACCCACCAACTTCGACGCGAACGCGAGCTTCAAGGGCGTGGGCAAGTTCCTCGTCAAGCTCGGCGGGCTGCCCGGCATCCCCGTCAACGTGCAGATGTGCGACATCGAACGGTCCGGATTCAACGACACGAACGCGAAATGGAGCCGATGATGAACCAGGCGACCCGTCATATGACGCCGGACGCGTGGCTCGGCGTCCCGCTCCAGCTCGCCATCCGCGACCTCGCCGTCGTCAACGGATACGCCGGCGCCCTGTCCGTCCGGACCGCCCGCCGCGGCACGGACGCCGGCCGCAACCGTCCCCTCGCTGTCGCTTCGGTCGCGGTGCCGTCCCACGGCTTCACGCTCCTGTTCCGCCCCCTCGCGGCCATGGAGCCGAACTCGTTCACCGCGCTCGTCACCGACCGGACCGGAAACATCGTCTGGCAGGAGGACGCCGACCATCCCAGCTACTATGAGGCGTACGACCTCGCGCGCCGGGCCTTCGCCCGCCTCCGCCGCTTCGAGCGCGAGGACGCGGAGCCGTCCTCTCGCCGCGAAGGAAAGGAGAACCCATGAAGAACGATGGCATCCACATGCCCGAACTGTCCGAACCCACGCTGGACGAACTCGAACGGCTCGCCGAGGCCATAGGGGAGCGGGCCGACGGATTCGAGCTGGACATGCCCGACGGGTCGGTCGCGCGCGGCTACCGCGCGCCCGGCATCCACGGAATCCTCCCGGAAGGCTGGCGCGTCTACGACATCATGGAATGCGACAGCGAACGATGGACGCCGTACCCCGGATACGAGGACGTGGCCGAAGCCGATCGCGAGGACGGGGAGAACGGACGCTACGAAACCAGCCTCGTCATCGACGACAACCCCGGCCCCCACTTCGTCGACCAGGGCGACCCGTTCGTCACCAGACACGACCTGTCCCGCGTACACTGGGAGTTCGACGAGGACCACTGCGGCTACGACGGCACCCAGCTGTCCGACGACCTCGCGCGCCTCGCCGCGTCCGCCATACCCGGCATGGATTCCGCCAGAACGGAGCCGCCGACCCGATGAAGAGGATAAGCGGATAAGCATGTACGTACATGCTTATCCGCTTATTGGGTTCCGTTTCCGGGTGTGGTTCGGTTCGGTGGAGGGACGGCGATTAACCGTCCAAGCCCTTCGCGGTCTCCAGGCTCATGATGCGCGGATTGCGCGCCGACCTGGGACGAGGCGAATCCTCCCACGCCTCCCAAGCCCACACCCTGCCGACCGTGCTCGTGCCGATCGCGCGGCACAGGTCATTCGGACGTCTCGAACAGCTCGACGACCGCGCACGCGTTCTCCGCCGACAGGCATTCCGGCACCATCGGGTCGATCGGAAGCCATGCGTCGCCGGAACATGCGCCTATGCCCCCCCCGGAAGGGTGAACGGCTCGTCGAGACCCGTCCTCAGCCCGTCAAGCATCCGGCATGAGGCGCACGGCTTCATCCCGTCCGGTGCGAACACCTGGAGACGCCGTTCCATCCGCGTCCCGCATTCGTTCGCGGCGCCGATGGCGGAGTTGACGCCTCCTATGGCCTCGGACGCCATCAGCTCGACCCGGGCGAGGAATTCCGCGTCGCCGCGTCCCGTCAACGGCTGAAGCGCCTTTCTCGATCGCGAATACGTCCATTCGTCGTCGGCCGAGTCCTTCAGTATGGAAAGTATCTCCTGCGCGGGCTCCGACCCGTATCTCGCCTGCACGAAGGGCCGTATGAACCGCAGGTGGTCCGCGTAATCCAGGAGCCGGTAGTCCGGCGCCGCCTTCCGTCCGTTTCCCCTCATCCTTCCGAAGAAGTGGAACATGATGCCGTCCTTTCGTCGATGAGTCCGATTATCGGCCCTTGTAGACATCGTGTCCCGCCGACACGCCGCTTCGGCGCGACCATGGCCTGTGAATCATCCGGACGACGGAAAGGAAGGCTCCGGACATGGAACAGAGGACCATAGACGACGGGGAGCTGCGCCAATGGATCGACGAATGGGGGGAGGAGTCCCACGACGACATCCTCCCCTCCGACGACGAGGCGGACATCGCCAACAGGATACTGGAGCACCACACGCGCGGCGAATACGCGGGCGACGTCGACTGGAACGGCGCGTGGGAATCGCTGCGGGGCATCGTCGGCCCCGCGCTGGAGCATGTGCACGGCTTCTTCCCGGACGGCGCGGAAACCCTCGCGCGATACGTGCGCGAGATCGACATGGGCATAGACTCCGACACCAGCGAGGACCTGGAACGCGCCGCCATCGAGGAACCGGCGTTCCGCACCTCGTTCAGGATCCGCGCCATGGCCGACGCCGACCCCGAGGACGAACCGGCCCTCGACAAGGTCATCCAGGCCGCCGACGCCGACTACCGGCACGACGTGATCTCCGGAGGCGACGTGGCGCGCGCCGACTGGCGCAACGCGGCCGCATACGAATGGCGCCGCCTCATGCTCGAACCGCACGCGCCGACCGATCCGGTATCCGACGTGTCGGCGCTGGCGGTCATCGCGGTCAGCATGCGGTACGCTCCCGACGCGACCCGGGCGATGATTGCGACCGACGTGCTCGGCCCGGACATGCCGACCATGGGCGGCCTACGGGACATCATCGGCACCCCGGAACAGGACGTGCCCGTCGACACGCTCATCACGGACCTGGTCGGACAATGGCCCGACGCCACGCCGGACAGGGACACGCTGACCGACCGCGACCACGCCGCATGGCGCATCCTCTCTCCGATCCAGCAGAACGCCCCGGCCCCGGTCGAAGGCCACATCTACGGCCTGCTCGGCATGCTCGACCACGTCGAATACCTCGGACGGACGGGCGAGACCGGACGCATGCACGCGGAACGCGCGCTCCGCTTCGACCCGTCCGACCGCTTCGCGTCCGCTGTGCTGGACACGGCCCCCGCCGCGGACGGGTCCACCGGACTGGCGGAACTCGCGGACATCGCGCAGGACAGGGGGACGATACGATGAACGACCGGTTCGGCTCCACGGCGAGAGACTTCGCCGCCGGCATCGTCACGCGGGAGGGCGGCACGCCCGAGGACGTCCGGGAGCTCTCCTACGGTCCGGACCTGGACCGTATCGTGTCCGATCACCGCGCTGAATTCGACTGGAACACGGTTCCGGGCATGGGCGCCCGCGTCCGCGACTGGTATGCGGAGCAATTCCCCGACGACTCGCTGGGCGGGATGATCGCCCCGGACGTGACGTTCGCCCAGACGGTCGAATCGTTACACGGGGGCGATGTCTACGACCGCCTGGGCGTCGGTGACTCCGTCGTCCGCGAACGCGTGTTCGACGAGCTGTCCGCCCGCATCGGATGCGGATACGAAGACATATACGACGCGTGGCTGAACGGCGACGGCCTCGACCCGCGGCTCGTGTCCGACCCGGATCCCGAACCGGAACGACGGTTCGGGATCGACGACGTGGAGATGCGCCGGTCCGCGACATGGATTGGCTACAATGTATTAGACAGTCCGATGAGGGACGAATGACATGAGATTGGAGGCCGACGATGGC
>OMCC01000705.1_pt1 | contig 21442 bp, 22 predicted proteins | sample 1674161 | NCBI WGS metagenome assembly OMCC01 (sample SAMEA103958149, study PRJEB25191) | human gut metagenome | biome: human-associated habitat [ENVO:00009003]; feature: intestine environment [ENVO:2100002]; material: feces | place: Germany | collected 2013/2015 | reverse complement strand
TATAAATAGAATAAGTGTAGCTTATACTTCATTTATATGATTTCGAATAATCATAATTTATGATATTTTTACAATATGAATAATACGTTTAAAATTATAATATTTGCAGTTTGTTTTTTAATAGTGATAGGGCTTGGAATTTTTGGTCTATCCAACTTAAAGGTTGATGACTTCCATAAAGCCGCAGTAATATTTGTTGTTGATTCTTCAGCTTCAAATCAAAAACAATTACCCGAACAAAAAAGAGTCCTAAGACAGCTTTGCTCAATGCTTGATCCTGAGGACCACATAAAAATATTAAGAGTATCTGAAGATTCTTACATTATCTATGAAGGTTCTCCACAATCAAGTGCTGAAGTGAGAAAATCCATGGAAAAATTTACTCAACTTGATACTAAAGAATATGGTACAGCTTATGGTCAATCTATAGAAAAAGCATTCAATCATGCTTTAAATATGAAAAAAGAAGGATACATTCCTGCTGTAGTTGTTATTGGAGACTTAGAAAACGAAGGAGATACTGATAAACAAATAAATTGGGATACTCTACCTAATGAAGTTGCTCAAATCAAACAACAAACAGGAAATTTCACAATGATGTTTCTTTTTGCAGCTCCGGAAAAACTTGACTTTGTAAAAGAAAAATTATCACCGGTTTTAGGCGAAACAAATCTAATTATTGCAACTGAAACAACATCTAACAAAGCCTTGAGAAGATTTTTAACTGCTATTGGCAGATAATAGGAGTAACAAATGAAAATAACAATAAAATATCTTGATAAAGTAGAAGTTTTTGAAAACAAAGCAACAATCGTTATCGGAAATAATGATGGTTGCGATTTTATTATTGATGAAATTCAAAATAATAAAATTATCAAACTTATTTATACCCAAAAGTATAATAATTATGTACTAGTTAATTCTACAAATAACAAAGAAATTCTATTCAACAATAAAGTATTTTCTAAAGTTTTAACTCCAAAAAATTTCACGGTAAACATGCCGGAATTAACTGACACAATAACATTTGAAACCGAAACTCAGCCTGCAATGGCTCATAACACTAATAATACTATACATCAATCTGCAGCTACAACTAAAAATGCTCCACAACGCAGTAAAGTTGTTTCTCAAGCAGACAAAGATGATGTATTTAATTGTGATGTCGAAACTAACAGAATTGCAATTATTAAAGATATCGGATATAAAATTACAGAATTAAAAGATTCAATCCGTTCTCTAAACATTACATCCTTTTTATTAAATACATCAATGATAGTTTTATCATTAGTTTGCGCATTTGGAATGACAAACTTTTTACTAGGCTTAAAAGTAGATAGTTCAACATCTGTATTAAATTTAACAACAAATGTTGGTTTCTTAGTTTGTATATCTGCAATAGTATTTGCTATTTCAATGATACTAAAACAAGGAATATTTTCTCTACTAAGCTTTAATCAAACAAAAAAATATGGTGACACAGATATTGCACAAAAAGCAATAATTTTTATAGCATCAATCTTTATGATAATCATTTATGCTATTAACTTATTCTATTATAAAGGTATTCCAGGATTTTCAACTGCAGCATTTTTTGTATCTTTATTATTTGTAGGTGCTCTAGCTACAGTTGCAGTTGCTGCCGGTTATTTCAAATTCCAATTAAAAAGCTATAACCATCAATTAACAAATTGTGAATACAGAGAAGATTTTGAAAATGTAATGAAAAGCTACAGAAATTTAATTCATACTTTTGTTAATAAATTAACAGCAAATAGAATTAATGTAGTAAAAAGTAACCTATTAAATTGTCAATTTAGAATGATTATTGAAGTATTCATTGGCTTATTAACAGCACCATTTCTAGCTTATGGTGTATCTAACACATTAGCTGGATGTTTCCCTGAAGCTGCAAACTGGGTTAGAATTTCAGGCTTAAGATTTAGTCCAATATTCTTGGTATTAGCTACATTCTTAATAATATTTGCGTTTTTCTCATTTGTAAGAGCATTTACTATTGCTAAACAAATTAAAGGTTCTGAAATCATTAAACTTGATGGTTTCCACGACTATAATAGCCACGGAGTTACAGTTTTAGGTCTTGACTCTATGCATGGTCTAACTAGAGAAAAAAATGTTGTAATGTTTATTGCATGTTTCATTATTCTAATAGAATTCACAATGAACGTATCTTACTTTATTACAGAAATTGGAGCCGATATCCAAGGTATGTTTCTTAGTTTTGTAACTGCATTAGTTCCAACCGCATTACTTATTGCTGAAACTCACTTGCTAAGCTCTACTATGTATAAAATAAATAATTACGGATAGACTCTATTTAAGGAGGTTAAGAAAATGAATGCATTACAAAAAACAGCACTTGTCTTTACAGTGATTGGTGCTATTAATTGGGGCCTTATTGGTTTATTTAATTTTAATTTAGTAGATAGTTTATTTGGACAAAACAGTTTTTTATCAATGCTCATTTATATTGTTGTAGGAATAGCTGGACTCATTAATATTATGCTTTTCTTTACTGATTTAAATATAAAAGAGTAGCTTAGCTACTCTATTTCAAATGAGGACATATGTCCATCTTTAGTATCAATTTTAATACGATTTTTTACCATCTTTAACATCGGTATATCATGTAAAGAATCCGAATAGGCATAAGATAAGTCATAATCTATTTCTAGATTATGATTTTTTATCACTTCTTGGATTCTTTTTACCTTTTCTTCATTTTTACAGTTTTTACCAATCATTTGACTTGTATATTTACCATCTTTAATCACTGTTTTAGTACCTAAAATTTCATCTACTGGTAATTTACAAAAACGAAGATATGCTTCTACAGAAGCACTACATATATAAATGGTATATCCTTCTGCTTTTTTCTTTTTTAATTCTTCAATAACATTTAAATAATAACAAGGTTCTAATACTTCTTGATAAAACTTTTCAATTTCTTGATCAGACATCTTATCTAATGGATATAACCATGCTGATTTAGCTTTATTAAGTGGTTCTATCTTTAATAGATATAAAGCATAATGATAAACCACTTTTAATAATTTAAAAACAGATAGTGGATGTTTTTTTAAATAGTACTTTAAAAGTTTTCCACCAGAATCTCCATGAATTAAAGTATCATCAAAATCAAAAAATGCAAATTTAGTTAACACCTATGCAATCTCCAAAGCAACTTCCATCATTGCTGTGAAAGTTTTTTCTCTTTCTTCTGCTGTTGTTTCTTCATTTGTTACTAATGAATCTGAAACAGTTAATAAAGTTAATGCTTTTTTACCAGCATAAGCTGCATTTGCGAATAAAGCATATGATTCCATTTCAGTTGCTAAACATCCCATTTTAATCCATTTATCAGCTTTATTATCAGCATGATAGAAGATATCAGAAGATAAAATATTTCCTACATGGTAAGATAAGTTCTTTGCTTTTGCTCTTTCTACTGCTTTTTCTAATAAACCATAATCTGAAATAGCTGAATAAGTTCCAGGTACTTCAAATTGATGTGCATAATTAGAATCTGTACAAGCTCCTTGAACAATAATAATATCTCTTAAATGAACTTCTTCTTTAAAAGATCCACAAGATCCAATTCTAATAATATTTTCTACATCATAAAAGTTAAATAATTCATAACTATAAATACCAATACTTGGCATTCCCATACCTGAACCCATAATAGAAACTTCTTTTCCTTTATAAGTTCCAGTATATCCAAACATATTTCTTGTTGCATTAAATTGTTTAACATTTTCTAAATATGTTTCTGCTAAATATTTTGCACGTAAAGGATCTCCTGGCATTAAGACAGTTTTTGCGATATCTCCTTTATTAGCTTGATTATGTGGTGTTGCCATAACACTACCTCCTTTATATTCTCTTTCAAGTTTAACATATTCTTTTTCAATTGATAACAGATTTTAAGATTTTTGTACCTTTCCATCTTTTAAATAATAATAGGTTTCTATTTCAGCTGCTTCATTAAGCTTTTCTCCCTTAATAGCATTAACAAGATGTTTAACATAGTCATCTGCATTTCCTGCACCTAAAATAGCCATATATCCTTCTAAAAAGACCATTGGTCCATAACCATAATCATCTTCATTAAAATCAATAATTTGATCTGTATGACTTTGATAACTTGCTTTCATTTCATCAAATGTTTTTTCATCATCCATATCATAAGCTTTTATTTTCATATGTGTTCCAAATTCTTTTTTAATAGCAGGAATAACATTCTTTTTAAAATATTGACAATTTGAACAATCTTTTAAATAAAAATAAGTCAAATGATAGGTTTCTTTCCATTCATTCTTTTGACAACCCACTAATGGGATTAATAATAAAATAATTAATAAAATTTTTTTTAATTTTTTCATGGTTTCACCTTTTCTATTTATAATGTTTTCTATTTGTTTTTCAATTATACATCAATTATTTTTGAATGAAAAGAAATGTGCTGAGAGATAAATAATATTAATAATAATACATATTGAATAAAAATAATAAATATAATATAATACAAATAGAAAGGATGATAGCTATGGCATTTGTATGGTCAACAAACGAAATTTCAAAGAAAACAGTAACTATTTATAGTACAAACCTTACTTTAAATACCGCTGCCTGTAAACATTTTGAAAATGTACAGTATGTATTATTAGGGGTTGATAAAGAAAATAATTTATTAGGCATTAAACCTGTTGATAAAACAGCAATAGATGAAGGTCTTTATCCAAGCGACCAACTTCACCGTATTTCTATAGGAAAGAGTTATGGTCGTGTTTCTAATAAGAATTTTATTGAAAACCTTGCTAGAGAATATCATTTAGATTTAAGTGATAAACAAGGTCTTAAATATCCTGCAAATTTTGATGTTGTTCACCAAATATTAACGGTTAATCTATAAGGGAGGGATAGATCATGATGTTATGGATATGGCTAGGCATTACAATTGTAGCAGCTATCGTTGAGCTTATTACAATTGATTTAGTAAGTATCTGGTTTACTCTTGGTGGAATTGGTGCTTTAATTGCCTATGCCTTTGGTTTGAGTCAAACACTTCAAATCTGTATTTTTGTTATTTTAAGTATTATTTGTATTGGAGTAAGTCGACCTCTTGCCAAAAAATATTTAAGAACACAAACAGTAAGTACGAATTATGATCGTGTTATTGGTCAACATGGACTTGTTTTAAAAAGAATTGATGCCGATACAAGAGGAGAAGTTAAAGTACTTTCTACACAATGGTCTGCTTGTAGTGTGGATAATTCTACTTTAGAAGAAGGAGATTATTGTGAAATTCTTGCTGTAGAAGGTGCACATCTTGTGGTTAAAAAAATTAATAAATAAAGGAGAAAAAAAATGAATATTATTACTTTGGTTTTTATTATCATTATTATACTTATTATTGTAAGTATTATTGCTTTCGCTATTCGTGTTGTTCCTCAATCAAAAGCATACGTTGTAGAAAGAATTGGGGCTTATAATCGTACTTGTGGTGTAGGACTTCACATTTTAGTTCCATTTTTAGATCGTGTTGCTAATAAGGTATCATTAAAGGAACAAGTTGTAGACTTTGCGCCTCAACCTGTTATTACTAAAGATAACGTTACAATGCAAATTGATACAGTTGTTTACTATCAAATTACAGATCCACGTTTATTCACATATGGTGTTGATCGTCCTATTAATGCCATTGAAAACTTAACAGCTACAACTCTTCGTAATATTATTGGAGATTTGGAATTAGATGAAACTTTAACATCTCGTGATATTATTAATTCACGTATGAGAAGTATTCTTGATGAAGCAACTGATCCTTGGGGAATTAAAGTTCATCGTGTAGAAGTTAAAAATATTATTCCACCTCGTGATATTCAAGAAGCAATGGAAAAACAAATGCGTGCTGAACGTGAAAGACGTGAAGCTATCTTACAAGCTGAAGGTAAGAAAACTGCTGCTATCTTAAATGCTGAAGGAGATAAACAATCTACAATCTTAAGAGCTGAAGCTGAAAAAGAAGCTGCCATTGCTAAAGCTGAAGGTCAAGCTGAAGCTTTACGTTTAGTTTATGAAGCTCAAGCTAAAGGGATTACTTATATCAATGATGCACATCCAGATCAAGCTTATGTCACTTTACAAGGTTTTAAAGCTTTAGAAAACTTATCTAAAGGTGATGCTACTAAAATTATTATTCCAAGTGAATTACAAGGAATTGCAGGATTGGCTACTACTTTAAAAGAAGTTGTAAGTGAAAAGAAAGATAAGGAATAGTTAAAAACAGTCTACGGACTGTTTTTTTCATATTCTTTTTTTTATGTCATATAGTATACAGGGTGAATAATGATGTGTGGAATTTTATGTTTATATAATCAACAAAGAAATGTCTTAGATGATTGTGGTAAATTTAATAAAATGTTACGTCTATTGGATCATCGTGGTCCTGATGATTCTAGAACATACTTTGATCAACATGTTTTATTAGGACATTGTCGTCTTTCTATTATTGATTTAAAAGGCGGAAAACAACCTTTTGAATATACTTATCAAAATATTACTTATCGTATTGTTTTTAATGGTGAAATTTATAATATGAATGAATTAAAAAAGCATTTAATTGATTTAGGATTTCATTTTCATAGTCAAAGTGATAGTGAGGTTTTACTTGTTAGTTTTATTGCTTATAAAGAAAAATGTTTAAATATGTTAGATGGTATCTTTTCATTTGTAATTTATTATGAAAATAAGATTTTTGCTTGTCGTGATCAATTAGGCGTCAAACCTCTCTTTTATTATTTAAAAGATGGAGATTTAGTCATCGCTAGTGAAATTAAAGCCATTTTAATGTACATTGGAAAATGTGTCGTTGATAAAACGGGAATCAAGGAACTCTTAGGTCTAGGTCCTAGTCTTTCACCAGGAAGTACTCTTTATAAAGAAATTTATAGTTTAAGACCTGCTCATTACTTATGTTTTGATGGTGAACAGTTAGTAATTGAAAGATATTGGTCACTTCAAAAAAAACCTCATTTAAAAAGTTATGAAGAAACTGTTCAAGATGTACGTTTTCTAGTCAATAGAAGTATTCAAAGACAACTTTTAAGTGATGTTCCCATCTCTTGTATGTTATCAGGAGGATTAGATTCAAGTATTATTACTGCCATCAGTAGCCAATATATTAATCATCTATCAACTTACAGTATTGACTATCTCGACCAAGATAAATATTTCCAACCTTATGATTATCAACTTACAAAAGATAGTGACTATATTGATTTAATGGTCAATCGTTATCATAGTCATCATAATAATGTTGTTTTATCACAAAAGAATTTGATTATCTTCTTAAAACAAAGTTTAATGGCTAGAGATGCTCCTGGTATGGCTGATATTGATTCTAGTTTTCTATTATTTTGTAAAGAAATTAAAAGACATCATAAAGTTGTTTTATCTGGTGAATGTGCTGATGAAATATTTGGGGGTTATCCTTGGTTTTATAAAAAAGAACTTTATAGTTTGGATGCATTTCCTTGGATTAGAGACATTGATCAAAGATTAGAACTTTTAAATGAAAATATAAAAAAATTGAACATTAAAGAATATGTTCAAAACAAATATTATCAATCTCTTAATGAAATAGATTACCTCGATCAAAGTTTCTATGATACTAATAAAAGAAAAATGATTTATTTAAATATTGAATGGTTTATGCAAACCCTCTTAACACGTAGTGACAGTCAATCTATGTATAATGCCGTTGAATTACGTGTTCCTTTTGCCTCAAAAGATATCGTTGAATATATCTATAATGTCCCTTGGAGCTATATGTTTAAAGATCAACAAGAAAAAGCTCTTCTACGCGATGCTTTCAAAGACTTCCTTCCTCAAGAAATCTATAATCGTAAGAAAAACCCTTATCCTAAAACTCATTCCCCATTTTTTCTTACCTATATCAAAAATCTTCTCTTAGAAACACTCAATGATAAAAATAATATTCTTTATCAACTTTTTGATATCAAAAAACTTAAACACTTTATTGAAAACAGTGAAAGCATTGAAGTTCCTTGGTTTGGACAATTAATGATGGGACCACAACTTCTTGCATATTTTTATCAAATTTATATGTGGGGAAAAATATATCATGTAGAATTAGAACTCTAATAAAGTTCTAATTCTATTTCTTGATGATTTAAGCGAATATCTTGAAGGTATTCGTTTTTTACTTTTATTTGTGTATTATTCACTGTTACTTGAGGAATATCTTTAACCCACTCTTGTAACATTTTAGCATAGTTAAGTTTTAAAAAACCATATCTAATACTTCCTTGACTATCAATAATAATATCTTCATTGACATAAGGTCTTGCATCTATGTGAATTTTAGTTTCTATACCTTTATAAACTAAAACCATTCTTATTTGAATATATTGATCTATCTTTATTTGGATATCTTTTAATTTTCCTTTTTCTATAAAGAAACGTTTATAAATAATCCAAACAAGTTTTTCTAAAGTTTTTGCATCTATTTTCATAATCTCACCACTTTATTATATGTATAAAAAATCAAGAAGCCTAGGCTTCTTGAGTATTTTTATGAATAATCTCTAATATTTGATTTAACTCTTGATAATCAATTTGTCCTGGAGCACTTGCTTTTCCTACAGAAGCAAAAGTAATTGCACTTCCAAATTGTTCACCAACTAAACGTGAAGTAAGACCAATAGCTGACATTGACATTGTCACAATTGGTTTTTGAGTATACTCATTTTTTGCTTGAACAGTAAATGAAAGAAGATTTAATAAATCTTGATAATCTTCTGGCATTACTGCAACTTTCATAATATCAGCTTCTAAAGAATCCATAGATCTAAATTTTTGCATCAATGAATCAACTTCAGGCGTTCTATCAAAGTTATGACTTGACATCAACATATATTTACCAGCATCATGAATAAGTGTTCTTAATTCAATTGCCATATTTGTTCCTAACGCTAATTCAACATCATAAATATCAAATGCATTTGCTTCAACTGCCAATTTATAAACATTGAAATAATCTTTTGGATCAATTTCAACTTCTCCACCTTCTGCAGCTGTACGAATCGTTAGAATAATTGGTTTTTGTATTTGTAAGGCAGCAATGTTTAAAAATAAATTTCTTAACGCATCTTCTTGATGGATATTTTCATAAAAATCTATTCTTAATTCAATCATATCTACTTCTAATTCATTAAATTCTTTTAATTTATTTAGAATTGCTTCATCTTGGCTTTCTACAATAGGAACACATACTTTAGGTTTTCCTTCTCCAATGATGACTCCTTTAATTTCAATACTCATATTTACACCTTCTTTGATTATTTAATAATTCAACAGCATAATAATATCATATTTTTTTATTAGCGTGTTAATTTTTTTATAATTTGCAAAAAAAGCATTAAAATTAATTAATGCTTTTGATTTTTTATAACTTTTTGTCTTGAAAATTCTTCACGTTCTTTTTCTTCAAGTGATTCACTAATAAATTTGATTGTTTCTTCAAAACGTGGAATAGAAATATTTTTTAAGGCATTCGCACGTTTTTGTGTTTTTCTAATTGTATTTGCTAAACGATAAACTGAGTTTTCAACTTCAGCTAAAACAACTGTTAATTCTTTAACACGATAGAAACATTCATAAGCATAGTCTACTTTTGAATTAGAACGGTCCATGTTATAACTACATACCATTGGTTGTTTATGATAAGTAATTTTAGGAATTTCTACACCCATAACACTTCTATAGGCAATACTGATTCCATAATCAATAGGTGTTGCTGTAACTAAGTCACTAATTAATCCTAAAGAAATATTAGCTTCTTGTAAAGCATCATATGCATTTTGATAGGCTTCAGTAATTTCATCTCTGACCATTTTAACGTCATCTAATAATGACATCATTTCTTTAATAAGAACGTTTCTTTTCTTGTCTAATAAATCATATCCAAGAACAGCTAATTGTAATTGTTTCTTTGTAGAAATTAAATTTCCTTTTGTTGGAACAACTTTTAAAGCCATAATTAATCACCTGCTTCTTGTAATTCTTTGATGATTGCTTTTTCTTTAATATGGAAACGTTTCATAGCTCTATCATGATCATAATGTTCATCTAACAATTTGTTATCCAAACGATCTAGTGCTTCTTTAGGTAAGACTGAAACTAAATCCCATCCTAAATCTAATGTTTCTTCAATTGATCTATTCGTATCAAAACCTTGATTTAAGAAATGTTGTTCAAATAATTTACCAAATGATAAATATTGTTTATCTAATGGAGATAATTCATCTTCACCGATAACTGATGTTAAAGATTTAACATCTTGTACATGGGCATAACATGCAAATAATTGGTTGGCGATGTCTTGGTGATCTCCACGTGTATATCCTTCCCCGATACCATCTTTCATTAAACGTGAAAGTGATGGTAAAACATCAACTGGTGGATAAATACCTGCTGAGTTTAATTCAGGAGATAAAGTAATTTGTCCTTCAGTGATATATCCAGTTAAGTCAGGAACTGGGTGAGTAATATCATTGTTAGGCATTGTTAAAATTGGAATTTGAGTTACAGAACCTTCTGCACCTTTAATAATACCAGCTCTTTCATATAAAGAAGCTAAATCAGAATATAAGTAACCTGGATAACCTTTACGTCCAGGAATTTCTCCTTTACTTGAAGAGAATTCACGTAACGCTTCACAATATGAAGTGATATCTGTATAGATAACTAATACGTGCATATTTTGTTTATAAGCTAAATATTCAGCTGCAGTTAAGGCACAACGTGGAGTTAATGTACGTTCGATAATTGGATCGTTTGATAAGTTTAAGAACATAACAACTCTTTCCATAACACCAGCTTCTTTAAAACTACGTTTAAAGTAGTTAGCAACGTCATTTGTAACACCCATTGCTGCAAAGACAATGGCGAAACCTTTTCCTGATTCATCAGCAACTTTTGCTTGTTTAACAATTTGTACAGCTAAACGGTCATGTGGTAAACCTGAACCAGAGAAAATTGGTAATTTTTGTCCACGAATTAATGTTGCAAGACAGTCAATTGAAGAAATACCTGTATTGATGTAGTTACGTGGATAAACACGGCTTACTGGATTTAATGGTAAACCATTGATATCCATCATTTCTTCTGCATAGATTTCTCCTAAACCATCGATTGGTCTACCAGCACCATTGAAGACACGTCCTAAAATTTCTTTAGAAACAGGTAATTCCATTGGTCTACCTAATAATTTAGTTTTTGTATTTTCTAGTGATAAATCATTTGTTCCTTCAAATACTTGGACAACAATTTTTTCACCTTCAATTTGTACAACACGTCCAGAACGTGTTGTACCATCTTTTAATTGAATTTCAACCATTTCGTCGTAAGAGGCACCTTTTACGTGATCTAAAACGACTAATGATCCATTGATTTCATTTAATCCTACATATTGTAGTGCCATTTTTATTTCCTCCTACGCTACAGATTTTAATGCATTATCAATATCTTGATAATAAGTATCTAATTTTTCAATATGATCATTTGGAATATCATATTTCATTTTAATTAATTGTTCAAAAATACCAGTTTCACTAATTGCTCGAACAACTTTACCTTGAGCAACAGCTTCTTGACATTTTTTATTTAAATATAAGATAACATCCATCATCTTTAATTGTTTAGCAAGTGGTACGTATGTATCATCCTTATGGAAAGCATTTTGTTGTAAATAACCAACACGAACCACTTTTGCGATTTCCATCACTAATTTTTGATCTTCAGGTAAAACATCAGGTCCCATTAAGTTAACAATTTCATTTAATCTTGATTCTTCAGCAAGAATGAATGAAAGTTGTTGACGATCACTAACAAAGTTAGAACCAACATTTTGATCATACCATTTTTCAAGATCATAAACATAATCACTATAAGATTGAGTCCAGTTAATTGCGAAATAGTGACGTGCGTAAGCTAAGGCTTTATCTAAGGCCCAGAAACATCTTACGAAACGTTTTGTATTTTGAGTAACTGGTTCTGAGAAGTCTGCTCCTTGTGGTGATACGGCACCGATGATAGATACAGAACCTTCTTGTCCGTTTAAAGTTTTCATATATCCAGCACGTTCATAGAATTGAGACAAACGTGATGGTAAGTAAGCTGGGAATCCTTCTTCAGCTGGCATTTCTTCTAGACGACCAGAAATTTCACGTAACGCTTCTGCCCAACGTGAAGTAGAATCGGCCATGATTGCACAGTGATATCCCATATCACGATAATATTCAGCTAAAGTAATTCCTGTATAAATACTTGCTTCACGTGCCGCAACTGGCATGTTTGAAGTATTAGCAATTAAGACAGTTCTATCAGTTAATGGTTTACCACTCTTAGGGTCAATTAACTCACTAAATTCTTCAAGAACTTGAGTCATTTCGTTTCCACGTTCTCCACAACCAACATAAATAATAATGTCAGCATCACACCATTTAGCGATTTGGTGTTGTGTCATTGTTTTACCAGTACCGAAACCACCTGGAATAGCAGCAGTTCCACCTTTAGCAATTGGGAATAATGTATCGATAACACGTTGTCCTGTTACTAAAGGAATAGAAATTGGTAAACGTTCTAAAGTTGGACGTGCTTGTTTAATTGGCCATTTTTGACATAATGTACATTCATGAATTTGACCATGTTCATCTTCAATTTTCATTACGACATCATTAATTTTATATTGACCATTTTCTTTTACTTCAACAACTTTACCACTTAAAAGTGGTGAAAGCATACATCTATGTTCAATTAAATCTGTTTCAGGACATGTTGCATAGATGTCTCCACCTTTTAAAACATCTCCTACTTTTACTTTCATTGTAACGTCCCATAATTTTTCAACATCAAGTGAATCAACATCACTTCCAGCTTCAATAAAAGCACCTGATTGTTCAGCAATTGCTTTTAATGGACGTTCAATCCCATCAAAGATATTTCTTAAAATACCAGGACCTAATGTAACACAAATTGGTGATCCTGTAGAAATAACAGGTTCTCCTGGTTTTAAACCAGTTGTTGTTTCATATACTTGGATAGTTGTTAAATCTTTAGAAATTGAGATAACTTCACCCATTAATTTAGCATGACCAACATAAACCATTTCTAACATTGAAAAGTCTTTGGCATTTCTTACTTTAACAACGGGACCATTAATAGAATAAATTACATTTTCACTCATCTTTAATCCCCCTATTTAATCATCAATCCAGAAGTCTTATAGAACCAATCTTTTTGACCTTCTAAATTTGAATCTAATGATTCATCTACTACAACATTTGTTGCTTTATTTTCAATAATGAACCCACCTAATTGAATTTGTTGACCTTCTTCAACTTCAATTGGTAAAGCATATGCTTTCTTTAAATCATCTGCATATTTTAAATCATCTTTTCTTACATATAAAACACAATCAGTCATTTGATATTCATCACTTACTGCTTTTACATGACTTGTAAGATATTCAAAATAATCAGAACTGTTCACAAATTCAACAAGTTTATTTTTTACTTCTGTAAAAATCGTATTAACATATTCTTCTCTTTTTTCAACTAATTTTTTTAGTCTTTCTTCTAATTGAGCTGAAGCTTCAATACTTGCTTTAGAAGAAATTTCTGCTAATTCTTTATCTAATTGATGTTTGGCATCAATTTCAGCTTCACCTCTTAATTGGTTATAAGCTTCTTGTTCAATTGCTTTTGCTTCATCTAAAATTTCTTTTTCTTCAGCAGATGAAATTTTTTCAATTTCATCTTTGATATAAAGAAAGACTTGATCTTTTTTTTGCATAGCACTTTCTCCTATAACTTAACTCCGATTGCTTCTGAAACATATCTATCAATCGTTTCACCAATTTTAGAATTTCCATGTCTATCTGGAATTTCTACAAGCAATGGTTTTTGTTGTTTTAATTTTATTTCAGAAATAACATCAGGAGCTAATTCAATTAATTTCGTTGTAATTAAAATCACACCTATGGATCTATCTTTCATTTTTGTTTCCAAAACTTCAAGAAAATCACGTCTTTTATGAACAACTTCTCCTTCGATACCGACAAGTCTTAAACCCATTTCAGTATCGACATTGTCACTTATTAAATAAAATTTCATAAAAAATCACTCTCTAAATTAGATTTTGTTGATGATTAAGATAGAGATTAATAAACCATAGATAGCTACCCCTTCACCTAAGGCAACGAAGATTAATGATTTACCAAAGTTCTTTTCATTTTCAGAGAAAGCTCCGATAGCTGCTGGAGCTGCTGCTGCAACGGCAATACCTGCACCTAAAGCAGAGAACCCAGTTGATAAAGATGCTGCTAAGAATCCTAAACCTTGAGCGATTGTACCAGTGATTGTAGCAACTTCACCTGCTGCAAATACACTTGAATTTGACATAGCAACTAATAAACATAAAACAACTGCACCAGCGAAACCACTGATATGAACACCTAATCTTCTTTTAGCGCTTTGAGCTGATACTTTTCCTGTAAATACTTTAATTAATGGTAATGTTAATAAAACTACTGCAACTAATGGTAATAAAATTTCTAATACTGTCATAATAAATTTCCTCCTTGAATTTAATCTTCCTTAATAGTTTTAAATGGAATTCCATTTCCTTCATAATAACGTGAAAACATTTCATAGAATTCAAGACGTAATACTTGAATACCAACAATCAATCCTTCAAGACACATTACGAAAATGTTTCCTAAAATCAAGACGATGATTTCACCAAATCCTCCTACCATTTCAGCAAGAGTATAAACAACAAGCATCATACCAGCATGTGATAAAACGAATCCCCCGACACGCAAGAATGACATTGTGTTTGTAATAAATGATAAGACTACTTCAAATAATTCGAAGAATCCTTCAACAAAGAATGCTCCAAAACCATTTGGGAACATTTCACCATGTTCTTCTAATTTTCTAATTAATGGTTCTTTTAAGAACATTAAGATAAGTGGTAACACAATTAAAATTAAAATATAGAAAATATTTACAAAATGTTGTCCTGTAAGCATTCCAAGTGCTGCACCAATAACAGCAACGTAGAATGTAACCCCACATAAACCATTTTGACTTAAAATTGCTTCACCCATATTTTTCTTTTTAAAGTTCAAAATAATATTGAATGTCATTGAAACAAGAATTAAGACAATACCAAGTCCAATGGCAGCCATTAATAAAGTCATTGTATTTTCTGGTGACATTGCATTAAAGAATGAGAAACCTTTAAAATATTCAGATAAGATTTCTTCATTTCCAAAGAATGAACCAAAGAACACACCGAAGATTGCACTGGAAATACCTAAACGAACTCCCACGCCACCTAATTTTAATTTAAATTTCTTTTCAGCGACTAAGCCTACTAAAGAAAGAATAATACCTTGTCCTAAGTCACCAAACATAATACCAAATAATAATGTATATGAAATAGCAACTAATAAAGTTGGATCTACATCATTGTAACGAGGTACACCATACATTTCGACAAACATTCTAAATGGTCTTGCAAACCATGAGTTTTTAAGTCTTGTTGGTGGTTCTAGACGTACATCAGATGTAGCAGGTAATACTTCAAGTTTAACACCATCAATACTTTCAAAAGTGTTTTTGAAGTTATCTAAATCACTCTTAGGGACAAATCCATGAACATTTAATTTATCACCTAATTTAACAATGTATTTTTGCATTGCATAAACTGAATTTAATTTTTTCGCAATACTGTAAATACGTGTTAATTCTTCCATATTTTCTGAAATTGTTTTATCAATTCGACTTTGTAAGTCTTGGCTATATTGTTTAGCTGAATCAGATTCATTTTGAATTTCTTGTTCAGCTAATTCACATGAACCATGAACAAATTCAGGAATATGAATTTTTTCAAAATAAAGCGATGTGAACACATTATCCACTTCAGGAGCATCTGTAGGTGTTGTCATATACATACACCAGACATATTTATCATCTCTTTCAAATGCTTTATAAACAAATGGTAATGTTTCATAATACTCTAACTTTCCTTCATTATTGAGAGGAAGTTTACCGAATCTTATTTTTAAATATCTTGTTCCGAATAATTGATCAAAGTCAATATTTGAACCTTCAACATGTTTTAAAGTAATGATGGCTTCATCATTTTCACCAATCATCTTTTCTAATTCTTTTTTTACAGCATCAATACGGTCAATATCTAAAAATAAATCATCTAAAAATTCTTTAGCTCTAAATACATTGAGTTGCGAATCAGTTTCAACTTCAGGAACTTCGAAATGATACTTCGCTTTCATTTCTTCAATTCTTGTTAACAATTCTTCATAAAGATTGTCATTGTTGTAAGCTGAAAGACCAGCAACACTATCCGTAAACTTACTTGCTAGCTCGGGATGAAAATCATCTCTTTGATAAAGTTCAAGTAATACATCATTACAATTTTCTTTATCAAAATCAAGACTAACTAAGTTTAATTTTGCTATTGCCATGACAGTCCCCCTTTACTCTTTATTGATCTTTTTGTCACTTTTTTTACTAAGCTACAAACTAATACGACTGCAATATTTATAGCGAAGAATAAACCGATTTGTGCAGCATAATTTGTACCAATAGAAATAATTGGATCATAAAGTGACATACTATAGAAGACTGTTCCACTTAATAGTCCTCCAATTGTAACAGCAGCTCCTACACGTTGTAGTAACTTACTGATGTTACCTTTGACAATAAGTGATAATAGGATACATAAAATACCTACTCCTAAATCACCAACTAAAACAAGTGCTGAAAGCATCATCACAAGTCCAGCTAAAATAGTTGGATCAAATTTTTCACCTGATTTAAATGTAAATAAACATTCAAACGGTTGGAAAAATGCATTATTTTCAACATATACAGGACCTTCAACACCTTGATCTTGATATGTATCAATAGGAAGTTCATGAACAGTAATTCCTGGAACACTCACAATTCCTTCTAATTCTTCTTTATTAAATGAACTGAAAGCATAAATAGCTGCTTTTGTTTTTAAATCAACAACATATTTACCTTTTTTATATAATTCTTTTAAACGATAAGCTTTCCAGAAGTCACCTAATAATTGTTCTTCATTATCTTCTTTTACTTTTTCAATACGTTGATCAAGTTCTTGAAGATAAGCTTCCATTGTTTTATTTTCTGCTTTTAATTCAGCAACTGCTTCTTCCATTTTACCATGAGCAAATTTTGGAAGTTTTACTTCTTCAAAATTCATTGAAGAGAAAATGTTATCAATTTCACCAATACTATGTTCAACACCACCATAAACGATCCAAGCAAATTGATCAGTATGTGATAATTCTTGATAAACAAATGGATAACTATCAAAATATTTGATTTTTTCAATTTGTGATAAAGGTAATTTACCAAATCTTAAAGCAACATATTTTAATTCATGAATATCATCAATTGAAATACGATCACGATTTAAACATGTAATTAATTCAATTGCTTCTTGATTTTCATAATAATCTTTTTTAATTCCTCTTTTAATTTCATTAATATCATCTAATTTTTGATGAATTTCAGAAATATAATCTAAGATTTCACGAACATTTAAAAATGCACTTTGAACAGGTCTATCTACTTTTTCAATATGCAAGACATCCATTACATTATAAAGTTCGTCTAACACTTCGTTATATGGGTTTCTATCTTCCATAGAAGTTGCATGATCTAAATTAGAAATCACTTTCTTCGCTTTAACTGGATAAATAGAATCTTGATGATTTTCAATTTTCATCAAAACTTCCATATAATCATCTCTAGAGAAAACAATGTTATATAAATGTGTATTCTTAATCATTTTTTCCCCTCCTATGCATAGATTAATGTATTTTCAATTTTTGAAACAGGTTGATTGTAACGAATACCTTCAATAATATGTTTCAAGTTATCAATTTCAATTCTTTGTAAAATACAATAAGTCATATAAACAAGTGGTGCGCTATTTGAAAAACGCATATATCTTTTTGCGACATTGTATTGAATACTATCAGCATAATATTCAATATAAGCAAATTCTTTATCATCCATATAGAAGTTATATTTAGAAGTCGATAATAAAGATAATACTTCTTTAGGACCGCTTGCTGCGATTAAACGATTCATCATATCTTTTGGCAATCTTGAATATTGTAAAAAGAGTGAACTTCTGATTGAATCTTCTGATTCATGGAAATATTGTTTATAACGATAAATTTTAGAAATATTTTTTAATTCAATAGAAGTATAAAGAATATTTAATAAATCTTTTTGAACACTTCCTTTGAAATGTTTCTTGATCGTTTCAACGATATTTTCATAATAAAGTGATTGTAAGCACATATGAACTTCTTTAACATCAAATGGTACTGAAAAATCAATTTCTTTAAGAACTTTATAATATCTTGTTTTAGAAAGATATTGTAAAAGATCTTTAAAGGATTCAATGTTTACTAAACCATCAATATTAAAACTTGTTTTTTTCGCTAAATAAGTAGGAATAGATAAATTAAAACTATATTGTTCTTTAGCTTGTAAAGAAACAAGTTTATCCATAATTAAATTAATTTCTACTCCCATGATTTCAAATAAATAAAAGTCTTCATCAGCTTTTGGTGAATATTTCATCAATTTAGCACAACGATGATAATACTCTTGATTCAAACAATCTTCTATTTGACCACGATGAACATGTCTAATATTAATATCTTTTAAGGCATCAGCATAACTTGTTTGAGATTTTAAATAAGAAACAACTTCTCCAATTGTTTGTTTTCTTGTTAAATCAAGATAAATATTCTTATTTAAACGTCCACCATACATTGATTTAGCTTTTGCACATAAGGCATTTGAAGAAAAAGACATTTTCTCACCTTCTATTTAGTACATCTATTAAAGATTTCTTCTACCCATTTATCTTTATTTTGAGTAAATAAATCTTCCATATTTTTCATTGATTTATGAAATTCATTTTCTTGTAATTGTGCTTCTTCTTTATTCTTATCCAACAAATCTTGTTTATGTTTTTCTAACTGATCTTGTTGGCTATCAATATACTCACTATAAATTGTAGATTTTTGCGACATCATACTTGATTGAGCTTCTGCTTTTTTCTTTTTCGCAAGATCTACTTTTTCTACGCATTGGCGATCGAATTCTATTAACTTTTGAATAATATCATCCATCTTATTTTCCCCCTTCTTCTCGTCGAGGATTATTGTACTCTCATTCTTTTAAAATTCAACAAATATAGTCTTCAAATCAACTACAAATGATAAACTTTTAACTATTTTATAAGAATTTATCAATAATCTTCTTTAAAGAAGTATCCATAAAACAAAAACACCCTTCCATTTCTTTGTGTTGTTCATGTCACTTCTAACGGATGTGGCGCTTGCAATACAGACCTCTTCTTATTTCGCACGTTATTCTACTCCTTATTTTCAAGATTTGTCAATAGACAAATTTACACATTTGCGTAAATCCGCCAAATCCTATGCCACACGCTACTTTCAAGAAAAAAAGCACCCAAAAAATTCACCCTTTTATAAGACTTTTAATTCCTTATAGTAAGTGTTAAAATTAAATAGCTTAGGAGGTAATTATGATTAATCAAAGAATTGCAAAATTAAGACAACTTATGAAAGAAAAAGGCATTGATCTTTATATCATTCCTACAAGTGACTTTCATCAAAGTGAATACGTAGGAAGTTACTTTGAAGCTCGTCATTATATGTCAGGTTTTACAGGTTCTGCAGGAACTCTCGTTGTCAGAGAAAATGAAGCTTATCTATGGACAGATGGTAGATATTTTATTCAGGCAGAAAAAGAACTTGCTGGAAGTGGTATTGAATTAATGAAAATGCGTACACCAGGTGTTCCTACAATTAAGGAATATATTGAAAAGCACCCTGATGATACTATAGGTTTTGATGGTCGTGTGATGGCTTATCATGAATGTCAATTTACAAATCATATTAAAGCTAATGAAGATCTTGTAGATCTTATCTGGGATAATCGTCCAGAACTTTCTCATGAAGAAGTTTATTTATACGATACAAAATATTGTGGTGTTTCTAGAAAAGAAAAATTAGAAATCATTAGAAAAGAAATGAAAGATGCTAAATATCATTTAGTAACAACATTAGATGATATTGCTTGGATCTTTAATATTCGTGGAAATGATGTTTTATGTAATCCTGTTGCTTTAGCTTATGCTTTAATTGATCAACAAGGAGCTACTTTATATTTAAGAAAAGAAGCAGTTTGCCAAGAGGTAATTGATGAATTATTAAAAGATCAAATCGTTGTTAAAGATTATTTTGATATTTATGAAGATATTAAACATATTGATGGAAAAGTATTATTAGATACTAAATCTGTTAACTATGCTTTAGTGAGTCCTCTTCATCAAGAAAATATCATTGATCAAACAAATCCTAGTCAACTACTTAAATCAATTAAAAATGAAACAGAAATCAAAGCGACTAAAGATGCTCATTTACATGATGGTATTGCTGTTACTAAATTTATGTATTGGTTAAAAACAAATATTGGAAAAACAGAAATGGATGAACTTTCTATTTCTAATAAACTTTTAGAATTTAGACAACAACAACCAAATTTCAAAGATATTTCTTTTACAACAATTTGTGCTTATCGTGAAAATGCTGCTTTAATGCATTATCATCCAACAGAAAAACAATATTCTAAAGTAGAAGCTTCTCATTTATTATTAATTGATAGTGGTGGACAATACTTAACAGGAACAACAGATATTACTAGAACATTTGTTTTAGGTGAAATGACTCAAGAAGAAAGAAAAGACTTTACGATTGCTTTAAAAGCCATGTTTAGATTACAAAATGCTCATTTTATTGAAGGTGTGACAACTGGTGCTAATTTAGATATTTTAGCACGTGGTGTCATCTATGATTATGATTTAGATTATCGTTGTGGAACAGGACATGGTGTTGGTCATTTCTTAAATGTTCATGAAGGACCTAATGGTATTCGTCCAAAGAGTCTTTATGGTCATGAAGCATGTATCGTTCCAGGCATGATTACAACAGATGAACCAGGTGTTTATGTAGAAGGTAGTCATGGTATTAGACATGAAAATGAACTTTTATGTGTAAAACATACTGAAAATGAATATGGAACATTCTTAAAATTTGAACCTATTACTTATGTTCCATTTGATATTGCTGGTCTAGATTTAAATTATTTATCAAATCATGAAATTGCTTCTATTAATGAATATCAACAATATGCCTTCGATCATATTAAAGATGCCTTAACTCAAG
>OMCC01000648.1_pt1 | contig 22686 bp, 19 predicted proteins | sample 1674161 | NCBI WGS metagenome assembly OMCC01 (sample SAMEA103958149, study PRJEB25191) | human gut metagenome | biome: human-associated habitat [ENVO:00009003]; feature: intestine environment [ENVO:2100002]; material: feces | place: Germany | collected 2013/2015 | reverse complement strand
TGTTACGGGAGAGGCAAAGACACTTCGTATACTGACAGATTTACTGGCCATTCACATGCTGTATCTTATGATTCATTATGTGGGTGATTTTATGAAATTCCAGCTGAAACTCAGGACGGAAGTGATTTTGTTCTGCAGTCTGGTGCTGTTTAATTCCATGTTGATTATACGTGCTGCGCAGCGCGAGACGTATCAGGATGCGTTTCGGATTGCGCTGCTTTGTTATACGGGAATTCTTCTGGGGCTGGCTACTTATGTGAGAGTGAAAAGCGAGGTTTCTGTCTGGGAGGGACATGTAAATGATATGTTGTATCTTGGCATGGCACTTCCGGGAGTTGCAATGTTGTTTCGCGCAGTTACGCCGAAAGCGGAAGAATTTCTGGTGCCGGGAGCTTTTGAAATTTCCTGTCTGATTGTCTTTTATCTGATGATGACGGGAAGATTATCCAATGTGACGAACATTATCCGGGAAAACTTTTATAATATCAGTGATATTCCTACGTTTTTGTTTGACAACAGAATGCGTTACCGGGATGCCAATGCCAGTGCCAGACGATGGTTTCCGGAAATTGTGGGGGAACTGACGGACGATCCGCAGGAGTACCCTTTTTATACCAAAATGATGCGTTGGAGTAAAGACCCGGATCAGGATTATGTGGTTCAGTGGAAAGAAAGTTATCGCAGGTGTCAGTTGCATCCGGTCTGCAGTGAAAATGTGGTGAGAGGATATATTCTTACCCTGCTCGACATCACACAGCAAAAGAAGGAAACGGTTCTGATGGAGGATCTGAAAAAGAAAGCAGAAGAACAGTCATTTTTAAAAAGCCGTTTTCTGGCATCGGTCAGTCATGATCTGCGCAGTCCGCTGCATGCGATTATCGGAGGTTCGGATATTTTAAAAAGGCAGAATCTTCCGGATGAGAGCAAAAACATTCTTGAATATATCCGTGTCGCGGGAAATAATCTGCTTGAACAGGTGGATACGATCCTTGCATATTCGAAGCTGGAAGCAGGAATGTTGACGCTCAAAGACAAAACATACAATTTTTATGAAATGATAGAGGAACAGGCCCGTCTTTGTCTGCTGAATATCCGGGAAAAAGATATCGTATTTACCGTGAGGTTTCTGGACCGGTTTCCGGAGCAGGTAAGTGGGGACTATTTACGTGTGGCACAGATTTTTCAGAATATTTTATCGAATGCCTGCAAGTTTACGGAACAGGGAACGATCACGCTGTCACTCCACTGTAAGATGGAAGAAGGACAGGTATGGTTTGACGGCTGTGTGGAAGATACCGGTGTGGGAATGACAAAGGAAAAACTTGCACAGGTATTTGCGGAATATGTCTCGTTTTCCGAGGATATGGGGGTAGAGGGCTTTGGCCTGGGTCTGTCAATTGTCAGGCAGCTCGTGGAAATGATGCATGGCTGGGTAAGAGCAGAGAGTGATCCGGGAAAAGGGACACGCGTATCTTTTGGGTTTTATCAGAAACAGGTTCCGACTGAGATATCAGAGCCGAGAAACATCGGACGGGAAATATTAAAAGAACAGAATGATCCGCAAGTCGAAGAAATACAGCCGAACTGGATTTATCCGCGGGCACGTGTCCTTCTGGTGGATGATATGGAAGCAAACAGGGTGATTTTTCAGGAACTTGCGGCTCCATGGAAGTTTATACTGGATCTGGCGGTGTCAGGAGAAGAAGCTGTACAGATGGTAAAAGAACGGGAATACCAGATGATCATTCTGGATCAGATGATGCCGGGAATGTCCGGATTTGAGACGGCGGATCAGATACAAAGATACAGTCATGCACCGCTTGTTCTTATGACAGCGGATATTTCTGATGAAGTCAGAAGCCGTTCCATCCGGCATGGATTTACCGATTTTATGCCGAAACCGATCCGGCTGCAGCGGATGAGGCAGGTTTTAGAAACCGGAATTCCGGTCAGATACAGGGAACTTCCGAATCCGGTCGATGCGTCAAAGAAGGCGAAAGCTACAGGGCAGAGGAACGCTGCGGATATCCGTACGCTGGAATCTTATTGGAAAGAGGTGGAGAGTTTACTTCCGAAACTTCCGGAATATGTCCAGAGGGATCTGCATATGTTTCAGACAAAAGTTCATGGAATCAAAGGTATCAGCCGCCAGATTGGAAAAGAGGAGATTGCCCAGCAGGCAGAAATTATGGAGATGGCGGCAAAGACCGAAAACCGTGCCTTTATAAACCGGAATCTGCATATCTTCTTAGAGCAGCTGCAGGGGACTGTGAAAGAAGTAAAACAGGAGACAAAAGATTCACAGGAAAGCGGTCACATACTTCGGCAGGAAAAGTTTCCCATGATGGATGGAGAGCAGCGCCGGCTGTGCTGGAAAAGGTTAAAGTATGGATTTGATACCTATGATATTGCACAGATTGAGGAGAATATAAAGATACTTTCTGAACATGAATTACCGCCGGAAGAAAAAGAAAGGCTTCCCGTGGTAAGGGAAGCTTATGAAAATCTGGATTATGAAATCGGAAGCAAAGCCTGTATGTTTTAGACGCGGCGGCGCAATAACGCATAAAATTTTTCAATATGGAAAGGTTTTCCCTGAACCGCCTGGACTTTCAGGCGGTTTTCTTCATTGAAACCTACCAGAATGTTGTGATTGGCTTCTGCCAGGTAATCCATAATACCGTCAATATCGGATTTGGTATTTTTCGGACAGTTTACATACATATGTTTGTTTGCGGTAATATGCATGGTATAAGAGATGCTGAAATGATACCAGAGCATTTTGTGGAGCGTCGAATGTTTATAGATCCACAGAATCTCCTGAATAGGTACAATGGCATTTCCATATGGTGATGTCATGATAAAATAATGTTCGGTAATAAACATATCCTCCGTTGCCAGCTGTGGAAGTGTTGCAAGTTCTTCCTCGGCCTCGGCGAGAATCTGACCCGGATGTCCGAAGACGATCAGGTTCTGGCACGGTGGGGAAAGCACCGGGAACCGGATATAGACCATACAGACAAAAAGATACAGGACGGTATAAATCATGGAACCGAAATACGCGAAGAATAAAATGCGCGTCGTGGTTAAATGATAGTCAGGCTCACTGAAATAATACGAAGACAGCTGATTGCGGATACCGGTTTCGGTCCAGTTCAGGTCAGAGGAAAGCTGGGACAAAAGTGCCAGATAAGATTCTTTTCCTTTGACGATCCGGCCGGTGACGGACAGACGGTCGATCGTAGGGAGTCCTTCCTCACATGTATGCGGGGTAAGGAGAATGATGCTGCAATTATTTTTCTGTGTGGTGTAATAATAATATCCGCGGGTCTGTCCATAGGTTTCACAGGTATATCCGCTGAATTTCAGATCCGTGAAGGTCATGCGCACATAACGGTGATGGTCCTTGTATGCATCCGCAATTTTGGTATTGTCGGAAAGCTGTGCAGGCCGCAGCATGGCACCCAGTGGAAATACGATCCAGAGAACTGCAAGCAAAACCAGATATATCATTGGAGAAAAAAGTCTTCTGCGATAGAAGGCCTGAATATTTTTGGAAATATAATGTTCGTAGTTGTCAGGCATGGAAAATCCTTTCTGTATTTCAACTTATGCATTCAGTATAAAGGTTTCGGGAAGAATAATCAACCTTGCTTTTGCCATAAAAACTTGCTAAACTATGATACAAAGCAGGAGGAAAAGAATGGACGCGTATACGAGTTTTGCGCAGGTTTACGACCTGTTTATGGATAATGTGCCCTATGATGAATGGTGTGCATATATTTGTGAGATATTAAAAAAGCATGGAATTGCAGACGGACCGGTGCTGGATCTGGGATGCGGAACCGGAGAACTGACCCGGAGACTGGAAGCCTGTGGGTATGATATGACCGGTGTGGATGTTTCTGTGGATATGCTGCAGAAAGCCATGGAAAAGCAGACAGATCCGCCGATTCTTTATCTGCTGCAGGAGATGCAGACACTCGAACTGGATGGATGTGTGCGGGCAGTCTGCTGTACCTGTGACTGTGTCAATTATGTGCTTGAGCCACAGGAACTTTCCGATACATTCCGGCGGGTTGCCGCCTGTCTGGAAAGCGGTGGAGTATTTATCTTTGATATGAATACCGCCTATAAATATGAACAGCTTCTTGGAGATCACACATTTGCGGAGAGCAGGCAGGAAGGAAGTTTTATCTGGGAAAATTATTATGACGAAGAGACCAGAATCAATGAATATGACCTGACACTGTTTATCCCGGAAGCGGGAGAGCTGTACCGCCGATATGCGGAAACACACTATCAGAGAAATTATAAGGTGGAACAGATAGTGGATTTTCTGCAGCAGGCGGGACTGGTCTGTGAAGGAATGTATGATGATTACACCGACGCCGGGGTCAAAGCCGACAGTGAGCGTATCACATTTGTTACAAGAAAAGAATAAAGGAGAAATGATACATGGCAGATTATATTGTTAGAGCAACCGCAGCAGGTGCCGCAATCCGGGCATTTGCAATTACATCGAGGGATCTGGTGGAGACCGCCAGACAGGATCACAATACGTCTCCGATCATGACGGCAGCCCTGGGACGTTTGTTGTCCGGCGGTGCGATGATGGGAACAATGTTAAAAGGGGAAAAGGATCTTCTGACCCTGCAGATTCAGTGCAGCGGTCCGGCCAGGGGACTTACCGTTACTGCGGACGCCAATGGACATGTCAAGGGATTTGTCAATAATCCGATTGTGGAACTTCCGCCAAACAAAGACGGACATTTAAATGTAGGGGGCGCGCTGGATCTCGGTATTTTGAGCGTCATCAAAGATATGGGACTAAAAGAGCCATATGTGGGACAGTGTCAGCTGCAGACAGGAGAGATTGCAGAAGATTTAACCTATTATTTTGCAACTTCCGAGCAGATTCCGTCTGCGGTAGGATTGGGCGTGCTGATGAACAAAAACAACACGGTGCGTCAGGCCGGCGGATTTATTATTCAGCTTATGCCGTTTACGAGTGACGAGATCATTGAAAAACTGGAAAATCGTATTGCAGAGATCGATTCTGTGACTATGATGCTGGAGCGAGGACTGACACCGGAAGGAATTCTCGAAGAAATTCTCGGAGATTTCGGCTTGGAAATCACCGACAAAATTCCGGCAGCATTTGTCTGTGACTGTTCCAAGGAGCGGGTATCCCGCGCACTTTCGACGCTCAGCAAAAAAGATCTCGATGACATCATCAATGATGGGGAGAGCATCGAGGTAAAGTGTCAGTTCTGTAATAAGGCATATGAATTTTCCGTAGAGGAATTAAAGGAGTTGAGAAAGTGAGACAGGGATTTGTAAAAGCAGCTGCAGTCACACCGAAAATTAAAGTGGCAGATACAAAATACAATGCAGAACTGATTCTGGATATGATGAAAGAAAGTACCCGGCAGGGAGCAAAGATTGTAGTTTTTCCGGAACTTTGTCTGACCGGCTATACCTGTCAGGATCTGTTTTTGCAGGAACGTCTGCTGCAGGGCGCAAAGGATGCGCTGATGAAATTAGTAAAAGAGAGTGCTTCACTGGACGCCATTTTTTTCGTGGGACTTCCCTTTGAAATCCTTGGAAAATTATACAATGTGGCGGCAGTGTTTTCCCATGGAGAAGTGCTTGGACTTGTACCGAAGAGTTATCTGCCGAATTACAATGAATTTTATGAGGCGAGACATTTCGTATCCGGAGCAGAGCTTGCGACAGAGGTGGTTCTGCCGGACGGAAGCAGTGTTCCTGCGGACCGGGATCTGCTTTTTGTCTGTGAGCAGATGCCGAAACTCAGAATTGGTGTGGAACTGTGTGAGGATCTGTGGACACCGAATCCGCCGAGTATCTCCCATGCACTGGCGGGGGCGTCTGTTCTGGTGAATTTGTCGGCTTCGAATGAACTGACCGGCAAAGACAGTTACCGCAGGGAACTGGTAAGTGGCCAGTCTGCACGTCTTCTTGCGGCATATATTTATGCGTCAGCGGGAGAGGGAGAGTCTACACAGGATCTGGTGTTCTCCGGGCACAACATCATTGCGGAAAACGGACAGATTCTTGCGGAATCCAAGCGTTTTGGACATGGCATCCTGTATTCGGAGATTGATGTGGAACGTCTCTGTGCACAGCGCCGCAGAATGACAACTTTTGTCATTGAGGATCAGACACATACCGAGATTCTGTTCTCTTTAAAAATAGAAGAAACAAAACTGACGCGGTTGATTGATCCGGCACCGTTTGTGCCAACAGACAGACAGAACAGGGAAAAGCGTTGTGATGAAATTCTGATGATTCAGGCAATGGGACTAAAAAAACGTCTGGAACATACCGGAGCCAATGCTGTGGTAGGTATTTCCGGAGGACTGGATTCGACGCTGGCACTGCTGGTGACCGTGCGTGCCTTTGATCTGTGTGGGCGGGATCATAAGGGAATTACGGCCGTCACCATGCCGGGATTCGGGACAACCGACCGCACATATGACAATGCTGTCAAACTGATTCAAAGCCTTGGGGCAGAATTTGTGGAAGTGGATATCTGTCAGGCGGTAAATGTGCATTTTTCGGATATCGGACAGGACCCTTCGGTGCATGATGTGACATATGAAAATTCCCAGGCGCGGGAACGCACGCAGATTCTGATGGACATTGCGAACAAAAAAAATGCGCTTGTGATCGGAACCGGAGATCTGTCGGAACTTGCACTGGGGTGGGCAACGTACAACGGAGATCATATGTCCATGTATGCCGTGAATGCTTCTGTGCCAAAGACACTGGTCCGGCATCTGGTGCGTTATTATGCGGATACCTGTGAGGACAAGCAGCTTTCCGATACACTGTATGATGTATTGGATACACCTGTTTCTCCGGAGCTTTTGCCGCCGGAAGACGGAAAAATTTCACAGAAGACCGAGGATCTGGTAGGTCCGTATGAACTGCATGATTTCTTCCTGTATTATATGTTGCGTCAGGGATTTTCCCCTGCAAAAATTTATCGTCTGGCAAAAATTGCATTTGCGGGAACTTATGAAGATGCATTTATTTTAAAATGGCTGAAAACGTTCTGCCGCAGATTTTTTGCGCAGCAGTTTAAACGTTCCTGCCTTCCGGACGGCCCGAAAGTCGGATCTGTTGCTGTTTCTCCGAGAGGAGATCTGCGTATGCCGAGTGATGCGTGTGCAACATTGTGGATGGAGGAACTGAATACGCTTTCTTAGAAAAATACATTTTTTATTCGAATCTTAACCGCCATTATGCTATAATGAAACATATGGATGCAAGAGATAAGGAGAAAGAAGATTCGGATGAAAAAAACATTGTATATCATAAGAGATATAGCCATTACCGTCGGGATTCAGCTGGTGTGTTTTATGGTCTGTTTGTGGATACAAAACAGTACTGTGGAAAATGCGCTGATCCCGGCAGTATCTATTTTTGGAGTCTTTCTGACTTCTGTGATCACACCGGGGTATCTGTATGGTGTGGCAGCTGCAATTCTCAGCGTTCTTGAATTGAATTTTGCTTTCACATTTCCATTTTTTCACTTTAATTTTTCCATACCGGAGAATATGGCATCGGCAGTGATCATTATACTGATGGCTTTGATTACCTGTGGGTTTACCACCAAAATAAAGTATAATAAAATTCTCGAAGCAGAGAGAGAAAAAGAAAAAATCCGTGCAGACATATTCCGTGCGGTTTCCCATGATCTTCGGACTCCGCTTACCACGATCTATGGCTCCAGCTCGGCGCTGCTTGATCCGGATAATGATTTTACGAAGGAACAGCGGACAAAGATGCTGCAGGACATCCAGCAGGATGCACAGTGGCTTTTCCGGATGGTTGAGAACCTGCTTTCGATCACAAAACTTGACAGTGGAAAAGTAAAAATCATTAAGACACCTACGGTTTTGGATGAGCTGATTGATTCGGTGATTTTAAAGTTTCATAAAAGATATCCGGATCAGGAGGTTGAAATTGATATTCCAGATGAATTTGTGGTAATTCCCATGGATGCCATCCTGATCCAGCAGGTGTTGATCAATATTTTAGAAAACGCGGTGCAGCATGCAAAGGGAATGGTGCACCTGGGACTGAAGGTATTTCTTGTGGCGGACAAAGCCGTATTTGAAGTACAGGATGATGGATGTGGAATTCCGGAAGAAAAATTAAAATCCGTTTTTTACGGGAGTCATGAGGCGTATGAGGTATCTTCCGATTGCAAACGGAGCAATGCAGGAATAGGACTGGCAGTGTGCGCAACAATTATCAAAGCGCACGGTGGAAAGATCAAGGCAGAAAATAAGAAAAATGGAGGTGCACTTTTCCGGTTTTATCTGGATATGGAGGAGAAGGAACAGGCATGAACGGAAATAAATATAAGATTTTAATTATTGAGGATGATGAACATATTAACAATCTGGTTGCTACACTTCTGGAGGCAAACGGATATCAGACATTATCGGCATATTCCTGCGAAGACGGAATGATGATGTATGCTTCTCACAGACCGGATCTCGTTGTTTTAGATCTGGGACTTCCGGATCAGGACGGAATGACTTTTTTAAAGCGGTTACGGAAAGATTCCCTGACGCCGGTGATTGTGCTTTCTGCCAGGTCAGATGAAAAAGATAAAGTGGAGGCTTTGGATATGGGAGCCAATGATTATGTTACAAAACCATTTGGCTCCAATGAATTTCTTGCGCGGATACGTTCTACGCTTCGCATGACAACACATCGCATGCAAAACGGAATGTTTCCGGGTGGAAAATTTAAGGCCTCCGGTCTGACCATTGATTACGATGCAAGAAGAGTTTTCTTGCATAAAAAAGAAGTGAAGCTGACACAGACAGAGTACAATATCATTGCAGCATTGTCGGAACATGCGGGAAAGGTTATGACATACTCAGCCATTATCAAAGAGATCTGGGGGTATAACGATGAGGGCAGCATCAAAAAACTGCAGGTCAATATGGTAAATATCCGTAAGAAGCTGGGAGCCAGACCGGGAGAAAAAAATTATATTGTAAATGAACTGGGCGTAGGGTATCGCATGTGCGAGGCGGATGAGGAAACCTTATAGCTGTAATTTAGAGGAGATAGATAATACAAAAAGAGGAAAAACGTTTTTTTCGTTTTTCCTCTTTGATTTTTTGCTTTGTTTATTTTATTATGTAAAATAAATTATAAGAGCTGAATACCATGTTCCTCGCAGGCTGCAATTGTTTCTTCCGGCCAGAGAGAACTCTGCACTTCGCCGATATGAGCTTTGCGAAGGAAGAACATACAGATACGGGACTGACCAATTCCTCCGCCGATGGTATAAGGAAGTGTTCCATCGATGATGGATTTCTGGAATGGCAGATCCTTGCGTTCCGGACAGCCGGCTTTGTCAAGCTGGGAAATCAGTGCAGTTTTGTCTACACGGATACCCATCGAAGATAATTCCAGTGCAATATCAAGAACCGGATAATAAACAAGAATATCTGCATTTAAAGCCCAGTCATCGTAATCCGGAGCACGTCCGTCGTGCGGTTCGCCGGACTCTAAGGTGTCACCGATCTGCATGATACATACAGCACCTTTTGCCTTGGTAATATAATACTCACGTTCCTTCGGTGTGTTGTCCGGGAACAGATCCTCCAGTTCCTGGGAGGTGATAAAGAAAATTTCCTTTGGAAGGATTAGATCAATGTAATCATACTGGATGGCCATATACTGTTCTGTTTTGCGAAGACACTTATATACGGTACGAACGGTCTCTTTTAAATAGTCCAGATTACGGTCTTCTTTATGAATGATTTTTTCCCAGTCCCACTGATCTACGAAAATAGAATGAATGTTGTCCGTACTTTCATCGCGGCGGATGGCATTCATATCCGTGTAGATGCCTTCTCCGACCTGAAATCCGTATTTTTTCAGGGCGTAACGTTTCCATTTTGCGAGAGAATGGACAACTTCGGCATTTTTATCGTCCTGCTCCTTAATACCGAAAGTAACCGGGCGCTCATAACCGTTTAAGTTATCATTAAGACCGGTTGCCGGGTCTACAAAAAGAGGAGCAGAAACACGTGTCAGATGCAGTCTCTGCGCCAGCAGTGCCTGAAAGAAATCTTTGACTGTCTTGATGGCAAGCTGTGTGTCATGAAGATTCAGTTCTGATTTGTATTGTTTTGGTAAAATAAGATTTTCCATGAGATCTCCTTTGTTATATTGTTACTCTGTGTTTCATTATAGCACATGAACTATGGAATTCAAGTCAAAAAGGTGTTAGAATTAGGATATGATTTTACAGAATGAAATGGAGAAAAGCAGATGAAAAAAGAAGATTTAACCGTTCCGGCAATTTTTGCGGAGGCGATAGGAATGATCCTTGGAATTGTCTATATCGGACTGCAGATCTATTATGGGATTGCCTATAAAGTTGCGCCATATAAATTTATCTGTAACATTGCAGGAGTTGTTCTGATCTATGTGGGACTCAGCCTGGTAAGCTGTCAGCCGGAAAAAATAAACCGGCTTCCGAAAGAGGTGTGTGTGGGAAAGGTGCGTAAATATTCCATCCGGATGATCCGGCTGGTAAAACTGGTGTTTATCATCGGTCTGATGGTTCCGTGTGTGGGAGATGTGATCGGGATCGAACTCAAGGACGCGTACAGTCTGCTGGTGATTGCCGCTATCCTTGTGATCACCGTGTTTTATGAGTACCGGATCATTCAGCTGCTTCGAAATGATCATCATGATCAGGGGCAGCCATAAGGCGCGCCGCTTTCTGATCGCGCCATTTCGTGCCCAGGCGGAATAAGGAAAAGCCCAAAACGAGAGAAACAATTGTAAAGAGAAAGATGATAATTCCCAGAAGGTCCGTTTCTTTGAGATTGTTCAATAGCGGTCCGATGATGGTTCCCCAGAAGTTGAACAGGATGTGGAAGAACATTGAGAAATAGATGCTTCCTCCTTTTTCACAGATCCATCCCAGTACAAGACCGAGAACAAATGCATAAATTCCCTGAATCCAGTTCATGTGAAAGATTCCGAAGAGAACCGCCTGCATCAGGTTGGCAGCCCAGAACGGAAGTGCCTGTCGGACCAGACGCATGGTGACGCCGCGGAAAACCAGTTCTTCACAGACAGGACCGAGAATTACGGCATAGATAAACATGAACAGTCCGATGTCGGAGTCTAAGCCTGCGGTTTCCATGAGTTTTTCGTACTGGCTGAGCCAGTTCGGGAAAAGAAGAGATACCGCAGAAGTCAGATAACCGGAAAAGAACTGCATGCCGGGAATCAGAAGAATGATGGATAAAAACTGCAGAGGATGAAACGTGAGGGATGGTTTTGGAAGATAATTGCCCCCACAGGAGCGATAATACCATATTCCCATGAATACGATGCAGGTTACGGTATAAATCAGCATGATGCATGCATTAAACTCCGTATTGGTCAGAAGTGTTTCGATGGTATCGGCATCAAAGCCTGTGCTCTGGGAGGCCGGACACAGAAACAGAGCTGCGATTCCGAACATAAAAAAAGAGGCCAGTATCTGTGCAGCTGTTGTTGTTAAAATTGGCAGAAAGCCGGAAAAAAAGTAACCGATCTTTTTCATATCATAGATTCTCCATTCGTTTTCGTGTTTAGTAAACTGTACTAAACATTATAGCATAACAAAGGGGTAATGCAAGAAATCTGTTTACTTTAAAACTTTAATATGATAAAATACAGACATGATTTTTGGAAGGAAAGAGGGAGCATAATGAGCAAGAAACTTAAAACAGAGGCAGTAGATCATCTGTTTGATGCAATTTTATGTCTGCAGAACAGAGAGGAATGTTATACATTTTTTGAGGATGTGTGTACGGTCAATGAATTGCTTTCTTTATCACAGCGATTTGAAGTGGCGGGAATGCTGCGGGATCAGAAGACATACCTTGATATTGCGGAAAAGACGGGGGCGTCTACAGCGACGATCAGCCGTGTCAATCGTTCTTTGAACTATGGAAATGACGGATATGAGATGGTATTCAGCCGTCTGTCACAGAAACATCCGGAACAGGAATAGAAAAAAGGCACGGATGCGTATCTGCATCTGTGCCTGAAAATACAATCATCCGTTTGGATTAAATGGTGTCTTTTTTGGAGGATTCCTTTTTGGAATTCTCTTTTTTATTTGTTTTACTGTTTTGACTGTTGATATTGTCGATAACACTTTCGATAATCATCTTTTTGATGTATACGTCGTAGCTGAGCAGACAGATAAAACTGAAATTCTGCAGAAATTCCTGATCATTTTCCGGAAATTTCCGGAACGTCTCACGGGAGAGTGCATATTTTTTTCCGAGATCTTTTAATAATTTCTCGGACTCGGTGCTCTCTAAATTAAAAACCTCATTATAGACATCTTCCATATTAAATCCAGCTTTGTTGCCAAAATAATGTTCCGTCAGGGGATTTAACAGGGACTGGATGTCGTTGATGCTGAGCAGATTCTTAAAATAGTAAATGAATAACAGGGTCAGCACATGCTCCTTGGAATATTTTTTCTTCTCCGGGGCAGGGAGCAGATTGTTTTTGGCATAATTGTTGATCATTGTTTTGGTCAGAATTTTATCATCTTCATAGCGTTTGCAGGCTTCTAACTGCTCGTCCATAAAGGTCGTGACCTGATCCATATATAAACCGATATTTGGAATGTCTTCCGTTTTGATGTAATCGATTGAAACCAGTTTCTTCTGCAGTGCAGCAAGAAATTCTTTTACTTCGTTGTCCATATTTTCACCTCATATCATATCACATTATATAGTAATAAAAACTAGATGACAAGGCATTTTCATGCTTTTTTCAAAAAACAAAAGAATGTATGTTCTATTCGGACTATCTATGATATAATGAGACACACGAATAATGAATTATGGAAAGAGACGGAGAAACGATATGAGCTTATTAGATGCACTGAACGAACCACAGCGGCAGGCTGTGATGGCAACCGACGGACCGCTTCTGATTCTGGCAGGTGCCGGGTCCGGAAAAACCAGAGTACTGACACATCGTACGGCATATCTGATTGAGGAATGCGGGGTTAATCCCTACAATATCATGGCAATCACGTTTACCAATAAAGCGGCAGGGGAGATGCGGGAGCGTATTGATCAGATGGTGGGATATGGTTCGGAAAGTATCTGGGTGTGCACATTCCATTCCACCTGTGTGCGTATTTTGCGCAGATATATTGACAGGCTGGGGTTTGGGACCAATTTTACCATCTACGATTCCGATGATCAGAAGACTCTGATGAAGGATATCTGCAAACGTCTGGAAATCGATACGAAAATGTACAAAGAGAAAATGTTTCTTTCTGCTATTTCCTCCGCAAAAGATGAGCTGATCGATCCGATCGAATTTGAGACGCGCGCGGCAGGCGATTATGTGAAACGGAAACAGGCCCAGGTTTATCGGGAATATCAGCAGGCGTTAAAGCAGAATAATGCATTGGATTTTGATGATCTGATCATGAAAACCGTGGAACTGTTCAAACTGGACAAAGAGGTGCTTGCCTCGTATCAGGATCGTTTCCGCTATATTATGGTGGATGAGTATCAGGATACCAATACCGCACAGTTTGAACTGATCCGTCTGCTGGCTTTAAAATACCAGAATCTTTGTGTTGTAGGTGATGATGATCAGTCTATCTATAAGTTCCGGGGAGCGAATATCTACAATATTCTGAATTTTGAACATCATTTTCCGGATGCCACAGTGATCAAACTGGAGCAGAATTACCGGAGCACGCAAAATATTCTGGATGCAGCCAATGCTGTGATTGCCAACAATCAGGGGCGAAAGGAAAAGCGTCTGTGGACGGACAATGGAGCCGGGGACAAGATCACCTTTGAGCAGCTGGATACGGCGGCAGAGGAAGCGGATTTTGTGGCAAGGGATATTGCCCGGCGGGTACGCAAAGGAGAGTATCAGTATAAAGACTGTGCCATTCTCTATCGTACCAATGCACAGTCCCGTCTCTTTGAGGAACGTTTTATTACAGCAAATATTCCATATAAAATTTTTGGCGGCGTAAATTTCTACGCCCGTAAGGAAGTGAAGGATCTGCTGGCATATTTAAAGACCATCGACAATGGGCAGGATGATCTGGCGGTGCGGCGTATCATCAACATCCCAAAACGTGGAATTGGTGCGGCATCGATCAACAAAGTGGCATTGTATGCCCAGGAGCAGGAGATCAGTTTTTATGACGCGCTCTGTGTGGCAGAACAGGTACCGGGGCTGGGCAAAGCGGCAGCAAAGATCCGGCCGTTTGTGTTGTTTATCCAGTCTATGAAAGCAAAGGCAAAGCTGCTTTCCGTGGCAGATCTGCTGCAGGAAGTTATTGAAACGACCGGTTATGTCAGAGAACTCGAAGCAGAGGGAACGGATGAGGCAGAGGCAAGAATCGAAAATATTGACGAATTGATCAGCAAAGCTGTGGATTATGCGGAGGGGGAAGAAGCTCCGACCTTAAACGGCTTTCTGGAAAATGTCGCTCTGGTTGCGGATATTGACAGTTTTGACGAAAACAGTGACTATGTGGTACTTATGACTTTACATAGTGCGAAAGGACTTGAATTTCCGAATGTCTATCTGGCAGGACTTGAGGACGGATTGTTTCCGAGTTATATGTCTATTACGAGTGATAACTCCCAGGCCGAGATCGAGGAAGAACGGCGTCTGGCATATGTGGGAATTACCCGTGCAAAGAAAAATCTGACAATCACTTCCGCGCGTGTGCGCATGGTGCGGGGGCAGACACAGTATGGAAAAGTATCCCGTTTTGTCAGGGAAATTCCGCCGGAACTTCTTTCCGGAAAGATTTATGAGCCAAAGACAAAGGAAGAACCCATCGAACAGTCCACATTTCAGAAGGCGCGTAAGGCATTCCGGACGGTGCCGAGTTATGGTGGAAGCGGATATGGAAAAGAAGTGGGAGAGGGATATGGATCGACCTTCCGTTCCTCCAAAGCCACAAAACCGGTATATACAAAGGTGGAAAACCAGCGTGATTTTGGTTCCGCGGGTGGAGCATTGTCCTATCAGGTGGGAGATCGTGTCCGCCACATCAAATTTGGCGATGGAGAAGTCATGGCAATTGTTTCCGGGGGCAGGGACTATGAAGTGACCGTAGATTTCGACAAAGTCGGAACAAAGAAGATGTTTGCAAGCTTTGCAAAATTAAAAAAGATATGATAAATTTTTTATAAACGCAAATTTTTCATAGGAAAACAGGGAAAGATATGCTATAATGGATGTAATTAAAAATGCAGGAAGGAGAAGTGCCATCATGAGTAAAGTAGAAGATATTTTAGCATCTACCAAAGTGGGGGATGTTTTGGATGCAGCAAAGCTTAATAAGTTTTTGAAGAGACAGGAAGAAGAGGAGAAGAAACCTTCCAAATTCGTGATTGTATTCGCCGTGATTGGAATCGTTGTCGCAGTTGCAGCAGCAATCTATGGAATTTATCGTTTCTTTACACCGGATTATCTGGATGATTTTGAGGACGATTTTGAAGATGAGTTCGACAATGACTTCTTCGAGGATGAGGATGATGAGCCGGCTGCAGAGTCTAAGGATGCTTCCGCAGACAAGACAGAGGACTAATCATTGTCGGAAGCGTGAGAACTTTCAGGCAGTTTGAGCGGTGCGCAGAAAAAGAAAACCGAACGAAGAAAGAAGGGACTGCAGTTGTGTAGTCCCTTTTTCTGTAAGAAAATAAGATTCAGAATGATGCATGAGGAGTAAAAGAATGAAAAAAGGGCAGATTGCAGAAGGAAACGTAACAACCGTAGAATTCCCGAACAAAGGGATTGTGATGACAGACGAGGGAGAACGCGTCATCGTCAAGAATACCATTCCGGGACAGCGTGTTTCCTTTGCAGTAAATAAGGTACGAAAAGGAAAAGCGGAAGGACGGCTTCTGGAAACCGTGAAGAAATCGCCACGGGAGACCGCAGATACCTGCCGGCATTTCGGACAGTGCGGAGGATGTACGTATCAGAGTCTGCCTTATGAAGAACAGTTAAAGATCAAGGAGACACAGGTACGCGGCATGATAGAGCAGGCGATCGGGGATGCCTGTGCTTATGAGTTTCTGCCAATCAGACACAGTCCGCGTGTGCTTGCTTACCGTAACAAAATGGAATTTTCATTTGGAGATGAATACAAGGACGGACCGCTGGCACTTGGAATGCACAAGCGCGGCAGTTTTTACGATATTGTAACGGTAGAGGACTGCCGGATCGTGGATGGCGATTTCCGTGCGATTCTCATGGCAACGCTCGCTTATTTCAGGGAGCAGGAAATCTTCTTCTATCACAGACTGCGTCATACCGGGTATCTGCGCCATCTTCTTGTGCGAAAGGCAGTAAAGACCGGAGAGATTTTAGTTGATCTGATCACTACGACGCAGGATTGGAGAAATGTACAGGAGCAGGAGCCGGATGAGCGTGCAAAGATAGAGGCTGCATTGCTGGAAAAGCAGGGCAGATGTCCACATGCCGGAACGGTAAACGAAGAAAAAGAAAAGCAGCTTTTAGCCGGATGGAAAGATGTACTTCTGGCACTTTCCCTGGAAGGAACCTTAAAAGGAGTACTTCACACAAAAAATGACAGCGTGGCGGATGTCGTAAAAAACGAAGGAACGGAAGTACTTTTCGGACAGGATTATTTTTATGAGGAGCTGTTGGGACTGCGTTTTCAGATTTCACCGTTTTCTTTTTTCCAGACAAACTCTCTCGGAGCAGAAGTGCTTTATTCCACAGCCCGCGAATTTATCCTCGGGGATAATCCGGACATGCTGGCAGACAAGACCGTTTATGATCTGTACAGCGGTACCGGTACGATCGCACAGATGCTCGCTCCGGTCTGCAAAAAAGTTGTGGGCGTGGAGATCATCGAGGAAGCGGTAGAGGCCGCAAAAGAGAATGCGGCACTCAATCATCTGGACAACTGTGAATTTTTGGCGGGTGATGTCTTAAAGGTGCTTGATACGATTGAGGAACGGCCGGATTATATTGTGCTTGATCCGCCAAGGGATGGTATTCATCCGAAGGCGCTGGAAAAGATTATCAATTATGGTGTGGATCATATGATTTATATTTCGTGTAAGCCAACAAGTCTGGCGCGGGATCTGGAGGTGCTGCTGGCGCGGGGGTATGTCGTGGATAAGGTGCAGTGCGTGGATATGTTTCCGAATACGGTGCATGTGGAGACGGTTGTTCTTTTGTCCCAACTGAAACAAAAGCCGGATGATTACATTAATGTCACAATTGAACTTGATGATGTGGATATAACATCTGCAGAGACTAAGGCAACATATGATGAGATAAAGAAGTATGTGTTTGAACATAATGCCGGCATGAAGGTTTCCAATCTGTATATTTCACAGGTAAAGAGAAAATGTGGAATTGAGGTTGGAAAGAATTATAATTTACCTAAAAATGAAGATAGTAGGCAACCACAGTGCCCGGAGGATAAGGAGAGAGCAATTGTGGAGGCATTGGAGCATTTTAAGATGATTCAGCAGGAATAAAAGGAGTTTGATAAACTTGAATTTGTGGAGAATACTGACTTATGAAAATACATATTATTGGTTGCAGTGGTTCTGGAAAAACCTATTTAGCAAATGCACTTTCAAAAAAGTATAATATTTCCCATTTCGACTTAGATGATATTCAATGGGATAATAACGCCAAAGAATATGGCAAAAAGAGAACGCTTGATGAACGAAAAGCGTTATTACAAGAAATATTATATAATAATGATGAGTGGATAATTGAGGGGGTATATTATGCCTGGGTACAGCAAAGTTTTGATGAAGCTGATAAAATATATGTTTTAGATATGCCTGGTTATTTATATAAAAGTAGAATTATTATGCGCTCTATAAAAAGAAAATTGGGAATACAAAAAGGAAAAAGAGAAACTTTGAAATCGGTCTATAACCTTTTGAAATGGACTGAAACTTTTCAGAATAAAAATCTGAAAGAAATAAGAAGTATTTTAGATAGATATGATGATAAAGTTATATGGCTATCAAGAAAAAAAGATGTAGAGAAAATAATAAAGGCGGTATGATAACTTCCAGATTTGTATGTATGGTAAATCTAAACTGTATTTTAGCAATATTTCCTGAGTGGGGGCAGAAAGTGCCCCCACTTTCACTATTTGGGGGCGAAAAGCGCCCCCGGAATTCAAAAATGGCTCCATTTTGCGCCCCCGTTTTTTAAAATCTGGAATCTAAACAAGATTACAATGAAATCAGAACATAAAAAGTGGGGGCAAAAAGCGCCGTCAAAATCATGAAGTGGGGGCGGAAAGCGCCACCAAAATGATAAAATGGGGGCAAAAAGCGCCCCCACATATAATAAACAAAGGGTTCAAGGGAAAAATCCTTTGCTAGAACGGCATTTGGATGGAGACATCTCTAATGCGTATCTAGCCGTCGCTGGGGACTGATATATAAGAAGGAATATTGTTTAAGCAGGAAAAGACATAGAAGACTCTGGCTATATCGCAGGATATGTGCCTTGAAAGAATTGATTTGTGATAGATAGAAATATTTGAAAACTACCATTCAGTAAAATCTATTCCATTTTAGTAAGTCTTGAGATAAAATATGTTCTGTGAATTATTCACAAGATAATATTTTAAGGAGGCTTGGCAATGAACAAGGATTTTGAACGCTGCTGTAGCTTTCTTGCAGACATGATTATTAAATATGCACCAGAGATAAAAGAAGAAGTAGAGGTGTGTATGATGATCAAGGATTCCATTGATGACGAGAAAGTAAGCAGGCAGAAACAATTTGACAGGTTCTGTTATTACTTAGGTGGGGTAAAACAGCTTCTGGACGAAAAGGCTGTATATGCAGCCAGCATCCTGCAGATATATGCTGTAGGATGTATACATATATCAGGAGGCTTCATTCATGGCGAGTGGAGTCTCTTTTATTTTGCATTGTATAATGGAAAAAGTTTTGGTTGAACAGCGGTTGGAATAATGATAAAATCTTGTTGGGACAATAGTGAACGCATGCGTTCACATTTCATAACTAAGAAGTAATGGATTGGAGAGGTGCTTATGGCAGATAAAATTGGAACCGATGAATATGGGGAAATACTTATATATCAGACTGATGATGGGCAGACAAATATAGAAGTTAAAATAGAAGATGATACAGTGTGGCTGACACAACAGCAGCTTACTGAATTATATCAATGCAGTAAATCAAATATAAGTGAACATATAAAGCATATATTCGAAGAAGGGGAGCTGGATAAGGATTCAGTTGTTCGGAAATTCCGAACAACTGCAGATGATGGAAAAACATATAATGTTACTTATTACAATTTAGATATGATTATCTCTCTTGGATACCGTATTAAATCAGTGATTGCAACAAGATTCAGGCAGTGGGCAACAAAGCGGCTAAAAGAATATATGATTAAGGGATTTACGATAGATGACGAGCGTTTGAAAGGAAATGGTGGAGGAAATTACTGGAAAGAGTTACTTGACAGAATCAGGGATATAAGATCTTCAGAAAAGGTATTGTATCGCCAGGTTCTTGATTTGTATGCTACGAGTGTAGATTACAATCCTCATAGCGAAGAGTCTGTTAGATTCTTTAAAATTGTTCAGAATAAACTTCACTATGCAGCACATGGTCATACTGCGGCAGAGGTTATATATCAACGTGCTGATGCACAAAAACCATTTATGGGACTTACTTCATTTTCAGGTGAATTACCAGCATTAAAAGATATAGGAATTGCAAAAAATTATCTGGATGAGAGTGAACTAAAAGTATTAAATAATCTTGTATCTGGTTATTTTGATTTGGCAGAAATTAATGCAATTGAACATAAACCTATGTACATGGATGATTATGTAAAGCAATTGGATAGTGTTTTGTCATCAGGAAACAGAAAGCTTTTAACTGGTTCCGGTTCTGTAAGTCATAAACAGGCGTTGGAGAAAGCAAAGTCAGAATACAGAAAATATCAGGAGATTACTTTGACACCAGTCGAAAAAGCATATCTTGAAAGCATTAAAGAGGTTTCCAAGGAAGTAAAAAGGAGATAACATCTGATGAAAAAACAGCAGAAATGTTACATATATACAAGAGTTTCCACTTCCATGCAGGTAGATGGTTACAGTCTTGATGCACAGAAGGACAAGCTTAGAAAATACGCAGAGTATCAGGAAATGTCTATCGTCGGGGAATATTCTGATGAGGGTAAATCTGGCAAAAGTGTGGAAGGCAGACCACAGTTTAAGCAGATGCTTGCGGATGTAGAAAGTGGCAAAGACAATGTTGATTATGTGCTGGTATTTAAGCTGTCACGATTTGGAAGAAATGCTGCAGATGTTTTATCGTCATTGCAGAAAATGCAGGATTATGGAGTTAATCTTATCTGTGTAGAGGATGGGATTGACAGCTCTAAGGATGTCGGGAAGCTGATGATATCTGTGTTATCTGCGGTTGCAGAGATAGAACGTGAGAATATCCTTGTCCAGACAATGGAAGGCCGCAGACAGAAAGCGAGAGAAGGCAGATGGAACGGCGGATTTGCGCCATATGGCTATCAGCTGGTAAATGGTGAACTTATCATTGCAGAAGATGAAGCAGAGATTATCCGTATTATATATGATAAATTCGTCAATACAACGATGGGAATGGCTGCGATAGCTGCATTTTTAAATAACAGTGGTTATAAGAAAAAGCTTCGCCAGAATAACACAATTGAAGGTTTTTCTACATCATTCGTCAAGGGTGTGCTGGACAATCCGATATATTGCGGTAAGCTTGCATTTGGCAGAAGAAAAAATGAGAAGATTCCGGGAACAAGGAATGAATATCATATCGTAAAACAAAAGGATTACTTGCTAAGTGATGGAGTCCATGAGGCAATTATATCAGAAGAAATGTGGAACCAGGCACACAGAAAGCGGCAGGAGACAGGTGTTTTACAGGTAAAAACACATAGTCTTGAGCATGAACATATTTTATCAGGGATTATTAAGTGCCCTGTATGTGGAAGCGGTATGTATGGCAATGTGAATCGTAAGAAGCATCCGGACGGAGGCTATTACAAGGATTATTTCTATTATGCCTGCAAACACAGGAAGCTTGTGGACGGACACCGCTGTACTTATAAAAGACAGTGGAATGAGGACAGAATCAATGCGGCAGTTGAGGAAATTATCCGTAAATTTGTAAAGAACCCAAAGTTTGAGCAGGAAATCCGTAAGCAGATAGGAAGCAGCATTGATACTTCGGAGCTTGACAAGGAATATGATGGATTAAAAGATAGACTGAGCCAGACAACCGGGGCAAAAAACAGGCTTGCTGACCAGATGGATCATTTATCTGTATCCGATAAGAATTATGACAAAAAATATAATGACATGCAGGAACGTTTGGACAAGCTATATGATGAAATCACTGATATTGAGGATGCCATGGAAGAAGTCGAAACAAGACTATATAATATCAGGCAGGACAAAATCTCAGAAGATAATGTTTACCAGTTCCTTTTATTCTTTGATAAGCTGTATGATAAATTTACAGATCTGGAAAAGAAGACATTTTTGAAGAGCTTCCTGTCGGATGTGTTTATCTATGAGGAAGAGCAAAAGGATGGCAGAATATTAAAAGGTCTCCGGTTTAAATTTCCTATATATATGAATGGCAGAAATGTATTAGGCGTGGATTGGGACAACGAAAGCACAGATGAGACGGTTATTCGTCCCAACTAAAATAAAAGCAGGATGAATGCAGAGGGTATTTTTGAATTCACAGATAAAGAAAAAGTGCGGAGTTGAGGTTGGAAAAATACTTTTTTACAAAGGAGAAAAATTAAATGAATATTACAGTATATCTTGGTGCAAATGAAGGTAACAATCCGTCGTTAAAAAGGGCAGTCAAAGAACTGGGAACCTGGATTGGAAAAAGTGGCAACGCACTTATTTACGGAGGCTCTAAAAGTGGTTTGATGGGAGCATTAGCCGATAGTGTATTGAATGCAGGCGGCAATGTTACGGGTGTTGAGCCACAATTTTTTATTGAAAATGAATTTCAGCACGAAGGAATTACAAAACTGATTGTAACTAAGGATATGTCGGAACGAAAAAACAAAATGATTGAACTTGGCAATGCATTTATTGCATTTCCTGGAGGAACAGGTACTTTGGAAGAAATAACTGAGATTATGTCAAAAGTATCACTGAAGCAGTTAAATGCACCGTGCATTGTATATAATCTTAATGGTTATTATGATAGCTTAAAAGCAATGCTTAAACATATGATTGACATGGGATTGTCATCAGAGGAAAGACAAAAAGGAATATATTTTGCAGAAAGCCTGGAGCAAATAACAGACATTTTATGCTCTTTGAAAGAGGATTAGCAGAAACCAGATTCAAATGTTGGGATAGAAATAAAAGCAACAGCAACGGATTCTTTAAGTCCCTTCCGATCTAAATCATAGAAAGGAAGGGGGAAGTGCATATGTACTTATCGGTATTCAACAATATCTGTAAATGGCTTCCGTGGTCTTTTAGCTGGAGCTTCATTTGCAAATCCAACAGCAACAATTCCGGTTAACTGGTTGTCTGTT
>OMCC01000636.1_pt1 | contig 22922 bp, 20 predicted proteins | sample 1674161 | NCBI WGS metagenome assembly OMCC01 (sample SAMEA103958149, study PRJEB25191) | human gut metagenome | biome: human-associated habitat [ENVO:00009003]; feature: intestine environment [ENVO:2100002]; material: feces | place: Germany | collected 2013/2015 | reverse complement strand
AGGTTCTCTCCCCCACCCGCTGCGGCGGGAGCCCCCTCGCAGAGGGGGCCAAGGAGAGCACTATTTATCAAACACGCAGGCTGGCGCTCTCCGGCTCGTTGCTGCCCTCGTCGAACTCGTAGTCGTTGCCGGGCAGGATAGCGTTCAGCAGGATACCGGCGATGGCGGCGATGGCCAGACCGGACAGGTTGATGTTAACGCCCGCAATCGCAAACGTGACGCCGCCCACCGAGTTGAAGCCCAGGGCGCAGACCAGAATGACCGCGGCAATGATCAGGTTACGGGAGTTGGTGAAGTCGACCTTGTTCTCGACAACATTGCGCACGCCGATGGCGGAGATCATGCCGTACAGCACAAAGCTGATGCCGCCGACGATGCCGGAGGGGATCGTGTTGATGATGGCCTCAAACTTCGGGCAGAAGCTCAGGATCATCGCAAACACAGCGGCAATGCGGATGACGAGGGGATCGTAAATCTTCGTCAGGGCCAGAACGCCGGTGTTCTCGCCGTAGGTGGTGTTGGCGGGGCCGCCCAGCAGACCGGCCATGGCGGTAGCCAGACCGTCGCCCAGCAGGGTCTTGTTCAGGCCCGGGTCACGGATGTAGTTCTTGCCGGTGGTGGCGGAGATAGCGGCGATGTCGCCGATATGCTCCATCATGGTTGCCAGCGCGATGGGCACGATGGTGAACACAGCGCTGATGAAGGTCTCGCTGCCGTCAATAGCGAACAAACCCATGGAATCCTTATGCAGGGGGATGCCGAACCAGTCGGCAGCAGCAATGGCCTCAAAGTTGACTGCACCAGTGACCAGAGCCACAGCATAGGAGACCAGCACACCGATCAGGATGGGCAGGATCTTGACCATGCCCTTGCCCCAGATGTTGCAGACAATAACGGTGCCCAGGGCCACAAAAGCCAGCAGCCAGTTGGACTCGCAGTTGGTGATGGCGGAGGGGGCCAGGATCAAACCAATAGAGATGATGATGGGGCCTGTGACCACCGGCGGGAAGAATTTCATAATGCGGCGGATGCCAAAGGTGGAGATGAGCAGGCTGACCAGCAGGTACAGAATGCCGGACAGTGCCACGCCCGCGCAGGCGTAGGGCAGCATTTTGGTATTGGCAACGGTCAGGTTGCCGTCTGCGTCAGCCAGCATGGGGGCTACAATGGAAAAACCGCCCAGGTAAGCAAACGAGGAGCCAAGGAAGGCCGGGACCTTGCCCCTGGTGACAAGGTGGAACAGCAGGGTGCCCAGACCGGCACAGAGCAGAGTGGTGGAAACGCTCAGGCCGGTGAGCAGGGGCACCAGCACAGTTGCGCCGAACATGGCAAACATGTGCTGCAAGCCCAGAATCAGCATCCGTCCGGTGCCGAGCTGCCGGGCATCGTAAATGCCCTTGGAGTAATCGATCTTTTCACTCATAGAGAAGTTCTCCTTTCATCGCTGCCCAAAAAAAGAGGCATTGCCGCAGCAACGGCAGTGCCTCAATCTTCTGGAGCAGATTCAAAAAACGGGACCGGAAGGCAAAACACGCGCTCCGCAAAGTCGAACGAAACATTTTGCTCTCCCCTTCCCTGTCTGACTTTATAAAGTATACCAGAAACCCTGCCCGGATGCAATCCGTTTGCCGCAGTTTCCCTCAGCTTTTTGGCCGGACATCTTGAAATATGCCCCTGTCCGCACTATAATATAACCTATTGAATTGATTTGTATTTCAAGAGGAATGTTATGATCTATCTGGATTATTCTGCAAACACCCCGGTGGATGCGCGGGTGTTGGAGCAGTTCTGTGCCGTGGAGCGCCGCTGCATCGGCAACGCCAACTCTCACCATCAGGCAGGCTCTGCTGCCAAGGCAGAGATCGATGCCGCCACCATCAAAATCGCCTCTCTGCTGGGCGTTCAGCCAGCAGAGATCATCTATACCTCCGGTGCCAGCGAGGCCAACAACTTTGCCTTAAAGGGGCTGGCCCGTCTCTCCCGCCATGCGGGCAGGCACATCATCTCCACTCCGCTGGAACATTCTTCGGTCAGCGGCACCCTGACGGCATTACAGGAGCAGGGGTATGAGATCGACCTGCTGGACGTGAAGCAGGACGGTACTGTAGATCTTGAGCACCTGAAGGATCTGCTTCGCCCGGATACCATCTGCGTTGCCGTAACGCTGGTGGACAGTGAGCTGGGTGTGGTGCAGCCTGTACAGGAGATCGCTGCCATCCTGAAAGCATACCCTCACTGTCACCTGCATGTGGATGCGACCCAGGCTGTGGGCAAGATCCCCGTTTCTTTTGAGGGCGTGGACACCATGAGCCTAACGGCCCACAAATTCTACGGACTGAACGGCATCGGCCTGCTGATCAAGCGGCGGAATCTGGCGCTGGAGCCTCTCATCCATGGTGGCGAGAGTACCACCATCTACCGCAGCGGCACCCCCACTGTGGCGCTGGCCTCCTCGCTGGCCTGTGCGCTTGATTTTGCCGTCACTGACCTGCCTGGACGCGTTGACCATGTGGCAAAGCTGAATGCAGAGCTCCGCGCCGCCCTCAGCACATATCCGCTGGTGCGCATCAACAGCCCGGAACACGCCATCCCTCATGTGCTGAATCTGAGCGTCCGTAATGTCAAGGGCACGGTGTTCCAGCGGGAGCTGGATGCCAAAGGGGTCTGCGTCTCGGTCAAGTCAGCCTGCTCTTCGGATGGTCTGCCTTCGCGTGCGGTGTTTGCGGTCAGCCGCGACCGCCGCAACGCACTGTCCTCCTGGCGCATCAGCCTGAGCCATCTGACCACCGAGGACGAGATCAAAGCCTTTTTGCAGGCGTTCGATGTCTGCTACCGTGAGCTGACCGCCGTACATTAAATAAAAAGAGGAACCAACATGAAACGTGAGCTTGAACCTTATCAGATGATCGAACGCAGTATCATCAAGAAATACCGCAAGGAGCTGTGGACCCCCTTTATCGTGGCGGTAAAGCGCTACGAGCTGGTACAGGAGGGCGATAAGATCGCCGTCTGCATCTCGGGCGGCAAAGACTCCATGCTGATGGCAAAGCTGATGCAGGAACTGCAGAAGCACAGCGATGTTCCCTTTGAGCTGGTCTTTCTGGTGATGGACCCCGGCTACAACGAGATCAACCGCCAGAAGATCGAGTCCAATGCCGAGCTGCTGCACATTCCGGTGACCATCTTCGAGAGCAACATCTTTTCCGTTGCCAACAACACCGAAAAGAACCCCTGCTACCTCTGTGCCCGGATGCGGCGCGGCCACCTGTACAGCAAGGCCAAGGAGCTGGGATGCAATAAGATCGCGCTGGGCCACCACTTCAACGATGTCATTGAGACGACCGTAATGAGCATGTTCTACGGCTCCCAGATGCAGGCCATGCCGCCCAAGCTCCACAGCACCAGCTTCCCCGGCATGACCCTGATCCGCCCCATGTACTGCATCCGGGAAGAAGATATCCTGGCCTGGAAGCGCTACAATGATCTGGAATTCATCCAATGCGCCTGCCGCTTTACCGAGAACTGCACCATGTGCGACAACGGCGGCGGTGGTTCCAAGCGGCAGGAGATCAAGATCCTGCTCCGCCGCCTGAAGCGCGACAATCCCAATATCGAAAACAGCATCTTCCGCAGCATCCACAATGTTGCCATTGATACCATGCCGGGCTATCGATCCGAGGGTGTGGATCACAGCTTCCTGGAACGATTCAATGCTATGGAAAACCGCTGAGCTGCATCCGGCATTCCTGCCTGCGCAGAATTACACTTTGTACACGATACAACAGTAAAAAATCCCCCTCAGCTTACGCTGAAGGGGATTTTTCATGCCACCGGCGGGGCTTGAACCCGCACTCTGTCTCCAGAAAGGGATTTTAAGTCCCTCGTGTCTGCCAATTTCACCACAGTGGCGCATAGAAACCCGGCTTACAAAGCCCTGCTGCTCTGGACATTCACAGAGAGCCGGGAAAAACAGGTGATGAGTTAAACATTTATCACAAGTCCGTCGTTACGGAGCTACAAACATGTATCAAAACATGTATGATTCACACAACGGCTATTATAATACAATAGAAACCCTGCTTTGTCAAGTTACACCTTTCCGCCATGCAGTTCCGAATACATCTTGGCGCGGCACTCGGCCACAGCGGGGGTCATATTGACATAGTGCTTATGCGGCATCTCGATGCGCAGCTCGGTCTCCCAGGTCTCTTCAGTCAGCTGCTTTGCGATATAGGCCTTTTTCTCAGCAATGCCGGGCAGTTCGATGGCCAGTTCACCGTTCAGGATATGGGGCACCAGCAGCCGCTTGACCCTGGTGGGGGTGATGGTAATGGTGCGCTCGATGGCATCCGGGTCAAGGTTGACCATCTTTACCGGTTTGCCCGCTTCGATGACCTCGCCATCCATGGCGATCAGATCGCACTGGGCCTGACCATTTTCATCGTAGAGCCGCCAGGGCATCTTCTTGCCCGGGATGATGGCCTTGCTGGCAGAATCCGAGCACTTCATCTTGGGCTGATAGGTGCCATCCGGCAGCTTGACCGCCACCAGTTTATACACGCCGCCGAACACAGGGTCAGAAGCGGAGGTGATGAGATTCTCGCCCACGCCGTAGGAATCAAAATGAGCGTGCTCATAGAGCTCCATGTTGGCGATCTTCCGCTCGTCCAGACCATTGGAAGCCACCAGCTTAATATAGGGCTTGCCTGCGGCATCCAGTGCCTTGCGCAGGCGCTTGGAGCCACGGGCCAGATCGCCGGAATCGATACGGGCACTCTTGACGCGGCGGTTGGGGTCATTGGGGTACTTCTCGATCAGGTAGTCGTCCAGCTTGATGAGGTTGGGCAGGCCGCTCTCCATGATGTTGTAGGTATCCAGCAGCAGGCTGACGGAATCCGGGTAGGTATCCGCAAAGGCCTTGAAGGCATCAAACTCCGTCGGAAAGAACTCGATGAAGCTGTGTGCCACGGTGCCAACCGCCTTGACCTCAGAGCCATACTTCATCTCAGCCAGGCAGTTGGCAGTGCCGATGCAGCCGCCCAGAACAGCGGCATACGCGCCATCATTGCCTGCGCTCTCGCCCTGTGCGCGGCGGGTGCCAAACTCCATGACGCTGCGGGGCGTATGGGTGTTCAGGCCGGTCACACGGGTCGCCTTGGTGGTGATCAGGCTGTGGAAGTTCATCGTCTGCAGCAGGTAGGTCTCGATCAGGATCGCACCCACCAGGTCGCACTCAATGCGGACCATCTGCACATGGGGGTAGCAAACCGTGCCCTCGGGCAGAGCGTACATATCACCCTTCCACTTGTAGGTGCGCAGATACTCGCAGAATTCCTCGCTCATACCCTTGGTGCGCAGCCAGCGGATATCCTGCTCGTTGAAGTGATAATTCAGCAGGAACCGGGTCAGCTTGCGCTGGCCTGCGCTGATGGAGTACCCCATGTTGTCCGGGTTCTTGCGGAAGAACATATCGAACACAAGGGTGGTGTTCTTAAAGCCGTGCAGGAACAGGCAGTTTGCCATCGTGAATTCGTAGAAATCCACCACCATGGCAGGGTTATCATAATCTTCGTCCGGAATGTACGGAACAACTTTGATCTCGTCCATGAAAAGTTTCCTCTCCTTGTACTTCGCAGCAGCGAAAAAGCCTTGCCGCTGCTGAAAAAACAGCCCCTTCTCCCCTGCCTTTGTTCCGGCAGTGCGTGGGCCTGCACCCTGTCTTGACAGGACGTTTGTACCATGATAGCATCTTTGCCGCCCGGGTGCAAGGGCTTTTGTAAATTTCCTGCGTGCAGAAAGAAAAATCTTTTTTTCGGTACTGCCAAAAGGGCCGCCCCCGAAAGCTCCGGGAGCGGCCCTGCAAGCCTGTTCAGGCTCAGCCGTTTATAATATTGGGGGTCGCATTTTTCAGCACAACGTCATGGCTGCCGCCCTCCACAATGGATGTGGAGGAAACCACAGTCAGCTTGGCCTTCTGCTGCAGCTCGGGGATGGAGAGTGCGCCGCAGTTGCACATGGTGCTCTTGACCTTGTACAGGGTGGTCTGGACACCATCGGCCAGAGGACCTGCGTAAGGAACATAGCTGTCCACGCCTTCCTCAAAGCTCAGCTTGGTGGAACCGCCCAGGTCGTAACGCTGCCAGTTGCGGGCACGGTTGGAGCCCTCGCCCCAGTACTCCTTCATATACTGGCCATTGATGCGCACCTTGTTCGTGGGGCTCTCGTCAAAGCGTGCGAAGTAGCGGCCCAGCATGACAAAGTCAGCGCCCATGGCCAGAGCCAGAGTGATATGATAATCGTGGACGATGCCGCCATCGGAGCAGATGGGCACATAGATGCCGGTCTCCTTGTAGTACTCGTCACGGGCCTTTGCGACCTCGATGACTGCGGTGGCCTGACCACGGCCGATGCCCTTGGTCTCGCGGGTGATGCAGATGGAACCGCCGCCAATGCCGATCTTGACAAAGTCTGCACCGGCCTTTGCCAGGAAACGGAAGCCCTCGGCATCCACAACGTTGCCTGCGCCCACCTTCACGGTGTCGCCGTAGTGCTCACGGATCCAGGCGATGGTACGGCTCTGCCACTCGGAGTAGCCCTCGGAGGAGTCGATGCAGAGCACATCCACACCAGCCTCGACCAGTGCGGGAACGCGCTGGGCATAGTCGCGGGTGTTGATGCCGGCACCGACCACATAGCTCTTATTGGCATCCAGCAGCTCGTTGACATTCTTCTTGTGGGAATCGTAGTCCTTGCGGAACACGAAGTATTTCAGGTTGCCCTCATCATCCACCAGCGGCAGCGTGTTGATCTTGTTGTCCCAGATGATGTTGTTGCAGTCGTGCAGGGAGGTATTCTCCGGTGCGGTGACCAGCTTCTCGATGGGAGTCATAAAGGTGGTAACGGAAGCATCATCGGGGGTGTGGTTGACACGGTAATCACGGGAGGCCACAATGCCCATCAGCTTGCCGTGAGGAGTGCCATCGGCAGTGACAGCAATGGTGGAGTGGCCGGTGCGGGCCTTGAGCTCCAGCACATCGTGCAGGGTGGCGGTAGGAGCCAGGTTGGAATCGGAGACCACATAACCAGCCTTATAGCTCTTGACGCGGCGCACCATGGCAGCCTCGTTCTCAATGCTCTGGGAGCCGTAGATGAAGGACACACCGCCCTCACGTGCCAGTGCAATGGCCAGCTTATCGCCGGAGACCGACTGCATAATGGCACTGATCATGGGGATGTTCATTTCCAGCGGGCAGGCCTCTTCCCCCTTGCGGTACTTGACCAGCGGGGTCTTCAGGCTGACTGCCGTGGGGACATTCTCTGCAGAGGAATAACCCGGAACCAGCAGGTACTCGCCAAAGGTGCGGGAAGGTTCTTCATAGAAATAAGCCATACTCTAAACTCCTTTTTTCTTAACGCATCAACAACGGGCCAGCATCAAAATAATTCATGTTTGCTGCTTATAAATTGATTGACTATACTTTACCACAAACCCCGTCAGAATACAAACCCCAGCGGCAACAAACTTTAGAACTGTCCTTTGCGGAAAAACAGTAAAATTGACCACCAAAAACGTGCAAGGTCATACTTTTTCGCCTGACAGGCAGGTTTTCTGGCACAAAGTGGAATGCAAAAAAGTCCGCACCGGAAAACCGGACGGACTTTTTTGCACACGAAGCGAGATACCGCCTGTGCGGTACAGTGCCGACAGCTGTGAAGGAGAACAGCCGGAGGAGGAGAAGGCCCTGCACCCGATATCTCTTATTCAACAAGAAGAAAAAGATTTCAGTCTCAAAAAGCGCTCATCGCTTTCTGTAACTATATTGTAACTCTTTTGTTTCCGTTTTGCAAGACCTTTTTCGCAGATTTTGTAACATAATTGTAATTTTTCCGGATTTATTTTGTAAATTCCAGGTAGCATTCAAACGCGGCGTGCTCTTCGCGGCGGCCCACCACATACCAGCCATCGGCCGAGGGCGCATAAAACACCTCGACCTGACTGCCCAGCGGGATCTCCCGGTGGTACTTGACGGAGACGAATTTCAACGGCCCGCCCTTGACCACCTCCAGCGGCAGGGCATCACAGGCGATGTCCAGATAGCAGGCGTTATTCACATGGCCGTTCAGGTCGCACAAGGAGTAGCTGGCTGTCCGGCTGCCCGCACAGGTCAGTTCCTTTGCTTTGTGCACCAGCTGGGGCAGCTCCCCTTCCAGATCCTCGTTCCAGTAACCGGGCGTATGCCAGGAGGGCTGGCGCAGGATGCACTCACGATCGGTATCCACCACGATCCACCGGCTGTCGATCAGAGCACACTCCTTCCCTGCTTCGTCCAGAATGCGGGTCAGCCGCTTCATCGAACCTTTCTTGCACGGCTCACAGGCGGTAAGAAACGTCAGCTTTTCGGCGCGCAGGGGCATCCGGGTGATCTGCGCCGCCTGCTTGCCCACCAGAAACGCCGTGTGGTGTGCTTTGAAAAAAGCATCATCCATGCCGTAGGCACGGGCGTGGTCTGCCGCAGCCTGCTCCACATAGCGGAACAGGGCGCTGGGCTTGATCATCCGGCGAAAATCGCCGTCTGCATTCAGGACAGTTGTATGATAGGTATATTGATTCATACGTTTCCTTTCCAAAAGAGGACCCTCTCCGTCATTGCTTCGCATTGCCAGAGGCTTTGACGGAGAGGGCCCTTTCTTCTCAATACTGATTCCGGGTCTTTTTGCGCAGCTTGCGCCAGATATTGAAGCAGGCCAGCGCTACCATGGCAAGCAGCAGCAGCAGGAACACAACGCCGCTGCCGCCCTCATTGTAGCTCTTCATCTCGCTCCACTTTACATCGAGCTCGTTGTTGACCTCATCGCTCAGGGCGGTGAACACCTTTTCCTTGGCTTCCACTTCCTCAGAGGGGTATGCGATCTCACTGTACTTCAGATCCTCGTCCAGGATATCCCACACCTTCTGCATGGGAGTCGTGTAGCCGATATACTCCGCATTGGCCTTTCCGATGTCCGGCTCGCACATGAAGTTGATGAACATCTCCGCAGCTTCCTTGTGCTCACTGGTGGCAGGCACCGCCATGCAGTCCACCGACAGCACACTGCCCTCCTCCGGGAACACCCAGGCCAGATCCGGGTTATCATCGATCATGGTGATGGCATCGCCGGAGTAATACACGCCGATGGCTGCCTCGCCGCCGATCATCTTATCAAAGATCTCATCCATGACGTAGGCCTGCACCAGCGGTTTTTGCTCTTTCAGGGTCTCCACCACCTCGTCCACCTCTTCTGGGGTCTCGGGGTTGATGCTGGTGCCATTCTTGAACGCCGCAATGGCGTAGGCATCACGGCTGTTGTTGAACATCAGGATGTTGCCCGCGTACTGCTCATCCCACAGGTCAGCCCATTTTGTGGGGGCTTCCTCCACCATGGTGGTGTTGTAGATGATACCGGTGGTACAGAGCATATAGGGCACGGTATAGGCGTTGGTGGGGTCATAATCCGGATCACGGTAGACCGCATCGATGTTCTGGGAGTTGGGGATGTTGCTGTAATCCAGCGGTGCAAGCATCCCCTCGGCGATCATCTTTGCCACCATGTAATCCGAAGGGATGACCACATCGTAGTTGGCCGCACCGGATTTCAGTTTGGCGTACATGGACTCGTTGGAATCAAAGGTGGTGTAGTTGACCTTGATGCCGGTAAGCTTCTCGAAGGCGGCCACCACATCCACGCTGTCATCGGAGCCGTTGGAGATGTATTCGCCCCAGTTGTAAACGTTGAGGGTGAGATTCTGGCCCTGAAAGCGGGTCCAGTCGTAATCGTCCGAGACCGAAACGTCCTCGGTCACCTCAATGGTTCCGGCGGCAAAGGCGGGCGCAGAACAGCAGAATGCCATGGCCAGCGTCAGCAGCAGAACAGCAAAACGTTTCATTTTACGTCCTCCCCTCTCAGTGCCTTCTGATCCCGGCGGTACTCCCGGCTCTCCATGGCATTGGAGATGAGGATGATGGTCAGGATCACCACAAACATGATGGTGGACAGAGCATAGATCTCCGGGCTGACCTTTTTTCGGGTCATGGAATAGATGGCAATGGGCAGGGTCTCCACCGTGCCGCAGTTGAAATAGGAGATCATAAAATCATCGATGGAGTAGGTCAGGCAGATGAGGAAGGCCGACAGGATGGCCGGGCTGATCTCAGGCAGGATGACTTTGAAGAACGCCTGCCTGGGGTCGCAGCCCAGATCCAGAGCTGCCTCATACAGTTTGATGTCCAGCTGCTTGAGCTTGGGGGTCACGTTGAAGATGACATAGGGCACATTGAAGGCGATATGCGCGATCAGCAGCGTGGGCATTCCCATGATGGTGTCGGGCAGCCAGGAGACTCCCTCGGCAAAGCGCTGGTAAGCCACAAACAGAAGCATCAGGGAAATACCGGTGATGATCTCCGGATTGACCACCGGGATATAGGTGATATTGGTGATCACCAGGCGGCTCTTGCGGCTCATGGACGCAATGCCCAGCGAGGCCGCAGTGCCCAGCACCGTGGCAATGACCGCAGAGATGAGGGCCACCTCCAGCGAGACGCGCAAAGCGCTCAGGATGGCAGAGTTATGGAGCAGGCTGGTGTACCACTTGAGGGTAAAGCCTGTGAACAGTGCGTAGCCCTTGCTCTGGTTGAAGCTGAACACGATCATATAGGCAATGGGCAGGTACATGAAGCAGAAGAAGAGGATGACGTAGGCCCGCTGCATCAGGCGCAGATGTTTCGTTTTCATCAGGACACGCCCTCCATTTCATCTTCATCAAAGCTGGATGTGAAGCTCATGCAGAGCAGGACGATGATCATCAGCACAAGGCTCATGGCCGAACCGACGTTCAGGTTGTAGCTGTTGCCCAGGAACTGCATCTCGATCAGGTCGCCGATCATCAGGTTTGAGCCGCCGCCCAGCATACGGCTGATGACAAAGGTAGACACCGCCGGAACGAACACCATGGTGATGCCGGTGCTGATGCCGGGCACGCTCATGGGGATGAGCACCCGGAAAAGGGTCTGGGTGGTGGAGGCTCCCAGATCCTGTGCCGCTTCCACCAGGCTCTGATCGATCTTGGTCATACTGGTGTAGAGGGGCAGGATCATGTAGGGCACATAGTTATACACCATGCCCAGCACCACCGCGCCGGAGGTATTCAGCATGGTATAGGGGCCCAGGCCAAAAAAGCCCAGCACCGCGTTCACAGGGCCGTTGATGCTCAGCAGGCCCATCCAGGCATAGGTGCGGAGCAGGAAGTTCATCCACATGGGCAGCATGACCAGCATCAGCATGATATGCTGCTTGTTCACCCGCAAGCGGGACAGGAAATAGCCCACCGGAAATGCAATGACCAGACAGATCACGGTAGCCACAAGGGCCAGCAACAGGCTGCGGGCAAACACGGAGCCGTAGCCGCTGACGCTGGTCAGGTTGGCAATGGTGAAATTGCCGCTGCCATCGGTCAGGGCATAATAAACCACGATGATCAGCGGAACCACCGTGAACAGCACCATCCAGATAAAATAAGGATAGGCCAGCTTCTTATCGTAAATTTTCATCATTTCCCATTCAGCCCTCCGAACGTGCCATGATATGGATCTCGTTGGGGCCGATGCGCATACCAATGGTTTCACCGGGGGTGCAGGCGCGGGTGGAGTGGATCAGCCACTCACGGCCCTCGCACTCAACGTGCATCTCAAAGTGAACGCCCTTGAAGATGACATCATTGACTACGCCCACCAGCTGACCCTCCACGGGACTGACCACTTCAATGTCCTCGGGGCGGACCACCACCTGAACGCTCTGTTCCCGGGCAAAGCCGCGGTCCACGCAGGGGAACTGCACACCCGAGAAGGAGACCAGGAAGTCGCGGTGCATCACGCCATCCACAATGTTGGAATCGCCGATAAAGTCCGCCACAAAGGCATTTTTAGGCTCGTTGTAGATATCCTCGGGGGTACCGATCTGCTGCACCTTGCCGCCGTTCATCACAACGACGGTATCGGACATGGTCAGGGCCTCTTCCTGATCGTGGGTAACATAAATAAAGGTGATGTTCATCTCACGCTGCAGGCGCTTGAGCTCCAGCTGCATCTCCTTGCGGAGCTTAAGGTCCAGTGCACCCAGAGGCTCGTCCAGCAGCAGGATCTCAGGCTCATTGACCAGACTGCGGGCAATGGCAACTCGCTGCTGCTGGCCGCCGGACATCTGACCGATGCTGCGGCGCTCAAACCCCTTCAGGCCGACCACCTCCAACATATCGCGTACCTTGCGGCGGATGGTCTCTTCGTCCATCTTCTTCAGGCGCAGGCCAAAGGCCACATTCTCAAACACGTTCAGGTGCGGGAACAGCGCGTACTTCTGGAACACGGTATTCACCGGACGCTTATAGGGGGGCACACCGGTAATATCTCGGCCCTTCAGCAGCACCTGACCCGCGTTGGGTTCCAGGAAGCCTGCAATCAGGCGCAGGGTGGTGGTCTTGCCGCAGCCGGAGGAGCCCAGCAGCGTTACGAACTCTTTGTCATGGATGTCCAGGTTCAGCCCATCCAGAATGCGCTGACCGTCAAATTCCACCACGATATCGCGCAGTGAAACGATCACCGAGTTGTCCATTTTTTACTTTTCCTCCTTAAACTCAGATACGAAAAAAGACAGGGCATCCACCCCATCCTTCGTACCAGGGCGACCAGCCCCGCACAACATCCATGACATCCGTAATATTGTGCAGTTATTCTGCCCTGTCATCGCCTATCATAAACAATCCGAACTGAAATGTCAATCACTCTGTCGAGGTTTGCCGAAACTTTACATCCGGCGCAAAAAAATCCCGCGCTGTACCAAGAATTCGCACAGCGCGGGAGCGAAACGTTTTATTCTGCTTTCAGCTGATCCGCAGGGTACAAAAGCGCGCTCACCACACTGGCATCCACCGTATAAACGGAGCTGTCGCCTTCCACCATCAGGTAACAGCCGTCTGTCCCCATGGCATAGGTCAGATTTATTGTGCCATCGGCTGCGGTGACCTCTGCTGTGACCAGCGGAGCCTCAAAACCATACGCCGCCGGGTCGGCATCTGTTGCCTGTGCCGAGACATAGGTGCAGAGCGCCGAGAGGATGGCATCCGCCTTTGTTTCGTCGAGGTCTGCGGCGGTATCCCCCGCCAGCCGCCAGACAGTCTGGTAGGCGTTGCTGCCGCTCTCTGCTGCAGGCTCCGAGTTTGCTTTCAGGGTCACGGTCTCGCCATCGGCCAGCGTATAGGAGACGGCTTCGATCTCCGAGGCCGTCAGCCCCGCCGGGTTGAAGGCACCGAATAGCTCCGCCCTGGTCAACTCAAAGCAGGCGGCTTTGGTCCCCGATACCGTATAAATGACATCGCTGTTATTCTTGCGGACATAGAGATCCCCTGTCATGGTATTGCTGGCCCCGAAGGTATAGGTGTCCGTTTCGCCCGCTGCCGTCACCTCTATGGTCAACGCAGGCTCCGCAAAGCCGTAGTCCTCCCCTGCCTGCGGGCTCAGCTCCAGCTTTGCGTTCAAAGAGGAAAGCGCGGTGAGCATCGTGTTGCAGGCAGAGGTGTCCAGATGGTAAGCTGGATCTTCAGCCAGCGTCCAGCCAGCGGCGGTATAGAGCAGGGTGTTCGTCTCGCCCTGATAGTGGAGCACGATCTGCGTCAGGTCATTGCCCGAAACTGCCGCCAGCGGAATGGTTCCATCTGCGGCCGCACTGGCAGCCTGTTCTTCCCGGGCATTCCGCAGCGTCAGCAGGGCAAACACGCCGCCTGCCAGCAGGATGAGGAAAAGCAGCACCCCGAGGGTACGCTGTTTTGCTTTCATGGACAGGTCCTCACTTTCTACGCCGCAGCACGACCACCACGGCACCCACAGCCAGCAGGGCCGCAGGCAGAACGATGACAAAGAGCAGGCCCAGCGTAGAGGCAGCAATGCTGGGCACTTCCAACGGAGCTGCTTCCAGTGCCTTGCTGTCGATGAGGACAGCGCTCTCCTGCCCGGCCAGCGAAGCCGCACACCCCTGCAGGAAGGTCACATTACCCGGGATGACCTGATAGATGCCCTCATTGTCCATATTGCCGCAGTTGACCCAGATGACCTGGGCACCCGTGTCCTCATTGCGGGCGTATGCTGCCAGCGTGAAGGGACCGGCAATGTCGCCGTCCGCCTTCTCGGTGGTGGTCATCTCGTAGCCTTCCGGTTTGCTGTAAGCACTGTCCGAGCTGACCAGAAGGGCATCCGAGACCACATGCTCTGTCTCGGTCAGGGTGATGCCCTGTGCCATCTGCAGCAGAACTCTGCGGCTGGTGTTCACACCGTCCAGCGCGGTGGATTCCTCTGTACTGGCATAATCCGGCAGCAGGTAAAGGGCCGGGTAGCCATTGAGGTAATGGTTGTTGTCGCCCTCCACCACAAGGCCCTCGGTGCGGGTCAGGCCGAACTCGGCCATCACAGCATCCAGATTGGGGGTACTATAATAGGAATCCGTCAGCAGCAGCACGCGGCCTCCGTTGCTCAGGTAGCTGCGCAGCTGGCCCAGCTCATCCACCAGACTGCCTGCGCCGGAAAAGTCCTGCGCCGGATCGTTGATGACAAGCAGGTCACAGTCCTCGGGGATGGTCTGGGAGAGCAGGTCAAGTGCCGAGACGGTCAGGTTCTGGCTTTCCAGCGCATCGGTCAGGGTGGAAGTCAGCGCCTGCTCGCTGTGGTTGGTGGTGTAGTACACATGGCGGCTCTCTCCGCTGGTCAGCTGGTAGATGGCAGAGGTGATCTTGCTTTCACCGTCAAAGGTCACATTGGCCGCGCCGGTGGTGGCATAATCGCTGTAATCGTAGTCGTAAAGCTCTGCGGCATCCAGCACCTTGCTCTGTTCCCCGCAGACCAGGATCAGCCCGCCGGAGGTCAGATCCTGTGCGCCGTACTGGGCCGCAAAGGTCGGGTAGACCGCCGGATCTTTCAGCTCCCAGGTGATATGGCTGCTCTGGGCGGCGTACTTGTCCAGCAGCTTGGAGATGATCTGGTCCTCATTGCCGGTCTGGGCCAGATAGTAAATGGTCACATCCTGCGTCAGGTCGTCGGCCACCTGTCTGGAGCTCTCGCTCAGGGTGTAGAGCCCCGCCTCGGAGAGATCGAACTCGGTATATCTGGAAGGAATGGCCCGGACGATGAGATTGACCAGCACGGCCAGCACGATCACAGCCGCGGCAATGGCTGCCGACCACACCCCGCTGCGGAACACCCGCCCGTCACCCGAGGAGCTCTGCTTTGCAAAAAGCTTCATCTGTGTTCCCTCCTCTCAGTTCCAGCGGCGCTTCTCCATGTCCTGCGCCGTAAAGAACAGGAACACCGCCGTCACGGTCAGATAATAGACCACAGCAGGGATGGAGAAGCTGTTGTTGACAAAATCCTCAAAGGGTGTAAACAGGCACAGGACACTCAGCACGGCGCTGAAAGCCTCGGTAAGCCATGCACTGCGGAGCAGAAACAGCCCCGTCAGGCCCAGGCAGAGCGCCGCAAAGGTCAGGCACCCCAGCACAAAGCTGCGGGTGCGCAGACCGGCCGCCAGAGAAGCCGCGCCTGCGATCCCGGTGAACACTGCCAGCGCCACGGCGCTGCCCGCATTGAACATACTGCGCAGGCTTGGCATCAGGTAGGCCAGCAGCAAGGCTGAAAAGCCCGCCACGGCGGCAATGATCTGGTTCTCGGTCAGGCCGGAGAGAAACTCACACAATGCAATGGCCGCACAGCCCAGCAAAAAGTAGCAGAGCAGCCCCGCAAGGTTTGCGAGCAGAGCAGCCACGGTGCCGCCCAGCGCCCAGAGGATGAAGATCATCACCGCATCCACGGCGCAGGGCAGAGCGAACACAGCCGCCATGGCAAAGAACTTGCCCAGCACGATGCCCCACACTGAGACCGGGCTGGTGAGCAGCAGCTGGTCGGTGCGGCTGTGGCGTTCCTCGGCCAGTGAGCGCATCGCCAGCACCGGGATATAGAGCAGCAGCATGAAAATGGTCTGGTAGAGGGTGTAGTAACTGAAATCCGTCAGGCCGTAGATCAAGCACCGGGCCAGAAAATACAGGCCGGAACTCGCCACCAGAAACGCCGTGAGGACGTACCCCAGCATCCCGTGAAAGAAGCTGCGGAATTCCCGCTTGAAAATAGCTGTCATTCTGCGTCCTCCTCTCCGGTTGCTTCTTCCGGTTCACCGTCGGTCAGTTCCAGAAACACCTCTTCCAGGCTCTTGCCATCGGCGGTCAGCTCCTCCAGGCTGCCTGCTGCCGCCAGATGCCCTTTGGAAAGGATCAGGATCTGCTGGCAGACTGCCTGCACCTCACTGAGGATATGGCTGGACAGGATAACTGTATGCGCCCGGCCCAGCTCCCGGATGAGCTTGCGGATCTCGATGACCTGTGCCGGGTCCAGGCCGACCGTCGGCTCGTCCAGAATGATGAGCCTGGGACTGCCCAGCAATGCCTGTGCAATGCCCACCCGCTGCTTGTAGCCCTTGGAAAGGCTGCGGATGAGCCGGGGCAGAACGGCTTCCAGCCCGGTACGGCGGGCAGCCCGGCAAACCTGCTCCTTCCGTTCCGCCTTTTTCACACCCTTCAGCTCGGCGGCAAAGGTCAGGTACTCCTGCACCGTCATTTCCGGGTAAAGGGGCGGCTGTTCGGGCAGATAGCCCACACAGGCCTTGGCGGCATCGGCCTCCTCGGGCAGAGGGTGCCCTGCCACCGTCACCTGCCCACTGGTGGCAGAGAGATAGCCGGTGAGGATGTTCATAATGGTGGATTTGCCCGCGCCGTTGGGCCCCAGCAGACCACAGATCTGACCATCTGCCACGGTAAACGAGACATCGTCCACGGCAAGATGATTGCCATACTGTTTGGTGAGATGAGAAACTTCGATCACGTTCACAACGCTCCTTTCTAAGGCAGCGCAAAGCGCTTTTTGAAGATACTGGTTTATTTTAGTCCGGAAATGTGTTCAAAATAAGGGAACGGCGTGTAAATTACAGAAAGAGAGCTTTTGTGCGGCATAACAACAAAAAGCGCCGCCTCCCAAAGGAGACGGCGCTGAAAAGACCAGTAATTACTTACGGCCGAAACGCTTGTTGAAGCGCTCAACACGTCCGCCGGTGTCAACCAGCTTCTGCTTACCAGTGTAGAAGGGGTGGCACTTGGAGCAAACTTCGACGTGGATCTCGGGCTTGGTAGAACGAGTCTTAATGACGTTGCCGCAAGCACAAGTGATGGTGCAGTCAACGTAGTTCGGATGGATACCCTGTTTCATTCTTTTTCACCTCATTTCTGGTTCTGACTTATTGGGGCCATATTATAAATGTATGTGCCCATCACAACCTTCAATATCGGCTACCCCCGCGAGCGGCCTTGGAAACGATTGCCTTAATATTATAGCACAGATCTCAGAAAAAGCAAGAGGAAATTTCAGCTTTTTTCGTGTCATTTTTATACAGACCGTACTATGGAGTTTTATCTCAAGTTGATTTTCATTCAACCTTATGTAAGCAGCAAAGATACTCTCTGTTATATTCCTTTGCTTTTCCACGCATTCCCGTTTATTTTGAGTTTTTTCGCGGAATTGCGACCTACATATTATATCACGCCCAGCCCAAAAAGAAAACCCCGCAGTTCCCGACTTCTTGACAAGCCAGCTGCTTCTGATTACAATACGAAAAAAGAGTTCGCAGACGTTCTCTTTTCATATTTCAGCCATCAGCTCCGGGAAAGGATTTTTTCATGGAACCAAAAACAAAACAATATCTGCTCATAACCGTTGTAGGAGTTACGCTTTTTGTGGCGCTGCTGCGGCTTTCTTCCGTTCTGGCATTTGCTGCACAGTTGGTAGACCTGGTATTGCCCATTCTGGCAGGCGGCATTCTGGCACTATTTATCAATGTGCCTATGACCGGGCTGGAAAAACGGCTGAAACGCCTGTTCTGCAAGGCCAAAAAACAGCCCTCGGATAAAGTACTCCATCTCCTGAGCTTCTTCATCACCCTGCTGGGTGTTGTGCTGGTGTTGGTGCTGGCGCTGACATTGCTGATTCCGGAGCTGGTGCAGTCTTTTCACAGCCTCTATGTACAGATCGAAGCAAACATCCCCCGCTGGACCGCCTATCTCAGCGCACAGGATGCCGACACGGGGTGGCTGATGAGCTGGCTGGAGGGCATCGACTGGGAGCAGCTGCTTCACAGGGTCACCGACAGCATCGATACCATGCTGGTCAATGTGGTAGGTGCCGTATCTGCCACGGTAAATATCGTAGTGACCGCATCCTTTGCTCTGATCATCTCTGTTTATATGTCCGTTGGCTCGGAGAGTCTCTGCCACCACGCCCGCACATTGGTCTGCGCCTACCTGAAACCCAGCCACTCCGCCTGGCTGCTGAAGTTCTGCCGGCTGTTCCGGCAATCCTTTGCAAACTTTCTGACAGGGCAATGCAGCGAGGCCGTGATCCTTGGCGTTCTCATGGCTCTTGCGTTTTCCGTTTTCAAGATCCCCTACGGCAGCCTGGTGGGAATGCTGACCGCCATCTGCGCCATCATCCCCTACGTTGGAGCGCTGATCTCCTGCGTGGTCAGCGTGTTCCTCGTGCTGTTGGTGGATCCCGTTCTGGCCGTGCGCTGTCTCATTGTTTACCTTGCCGTACAGTTTATTGAAAACCAGTTCATCTACCCCCGGGTGGTGGGAAAATCCGTGGGACTTTCTCCGCTGTACACCCTTGTGGCTGCTATGATCGGCGGAGAGCTCTTTGGCATCATCGGCATCATCTTCTTTATCCCCCTGACGGCGGTGATCATTGAGCTTGTGAAGGAGGATGCCTGCCGACGCATACAGGCAAGAGAACCCCAGCGATCTGGGCCGTCTGAGCAATAAATTCTTCACCCCAGTGCCACATCCAGAATCGTGGTGTGCCGCATCCGATTGCGAGACCTGCTGACTGTTCCTGTGCAGGTGCGGAATTGATATGCATACAAAAAATACCGCTGCTCTTGTGCATTCTCCAAACGCAAGAGCAGCGGTATTTTATTGCGCCGCTTTTGTTTTCTTTTGCAGCGCTTCGTGCATATATCCCATCAAAATCAGGATCACCAGCAGATAATACGGAAAAATCGAGATCGTGGTATGGTTTGCGATCACACCGAACAGCGGCGGCATCAGGCAGTTGCCAATATAGGCGCTGGCCATCTGAACCCCAATGATCGCCTGCGACCTGTCCGCACCGAAGCGGCCCGGCGTTGCATGAATGATGCTGGGATAGATTGGAGCACAGCCAAGACCAACCAGCAGCAGCCCTGCCAGTGTCACTGCTTCCCCAAGCGGCAGAAGAAACGCCGCTATCCCAATCGCGATGATCCCCTGCCCCATACGAACCATCTGGGTATCATCGAATTTTAAGGTCAGGAAGCCGCACAAAGCCCGCCCCACAGTGATGCCGACAAAGAAAAGACTGGCAAAGCCGGCGGCGGTCTCCGGCGCGATTCCCCTGTTCAGCACCAGATAACTGCTGGCCCACAGACTGGTGGTCTGCTCCAGAGAGCAGTAGCAAAAAAATGTAACCAGAACCTCTTTTACGCCGGAGATCCGGAAAATCTGTTTCAGGGTCAGCGCTTCTGCCGGGACCGCTTCCCGCTCCTCGGCATTCGCACCCGATTTCGTTTTCCAGAGCGGGAGGCTCAGCAGAATAATGATCGTCAGCACCATCTGCATCACACTGATGACCCGATACCCCGTCTGCCACCCGGCACGGGAAGAAAGCGCCGCGCCCATGATGTAGGGCCCGACCGAGGCTCCGATCCCCCACATACAATGGAGCCAGCTCATGTGGCGGCTGGCAAAATGGAGCGCCACATAGTTGTTGAGTGCTGCATCCACGCTTCCAGCTCCAAGTCCATAAGGGATCGCCCACAGGCACATGGCCCAGAATGAGCTGCTGACAGAAAACCCGAACAGCGCTGCGGCGGTCATGGCAACGCTGATGGCCGTAACGCCGCCCGCTCCAAACCGACGGGTCATCCGGTCACTTTGCAGGCTGGAGAGCACCGTTCCCACTGATATGATGCAGAATATCACACCGGAATAGGAGACCGGAACCCCAAATCCCTGATAGATCGAAGGCCACGCTGCCCCCAGCAGAGAATCCGGCAGGCCCAGACTGATAAAAGAAACATAGATCACCGCTAACAGCAGATGGATCATCTTGCATTCCTCCTTTTGGTCGATACAATTATATCACAACAGAAGAAATGCCATTAGGATAAATTCCTCAATTTTGTACAACAAAAGCGTCAACGTGGATATAGGTGCATTATTTTGAAAAAACCTTGATTAAAATCCGTCTCCTGGATCATCTGCTGCCACCCCAATGAATCCAGAAGGTTTATCGCTACGGAAGGTTTCTGTTTATCACTACAGAATCCATAATTCTATAATTCCATAGCGATAAACATTTTTCAGCCTCCCAGAATTGCCAGATGTGCGCACAAAATATCACGTCGGCATGTGCATCCATCACACTGCTCTCTGCCGCTTATCCAGCCGCATCTTGTCAGCGATCATCGCGATGAATTCGCTGTTGGTGGGCTTGCCCCGCAGGTTGTGAATGGTATAGCCGAAGTAGCTATTGAGGGTATCCACATCGCCCCGGTCCCACGCCACCTCGATGGCGTGGCGGATGGCCCGCTCCACGCGGCTGGCGGTGGTGCCGTTTTTCTTGGCGATTTCCGGGTAGAGGCGCTTGGTCACAGCGTTGATGTACTCCGGCTCGTTCATGGTGAGCAGGATGGCATCCCGCAGAAACTGATAGCCCTTGATATGAGCGGGAACACCGATCTGGTGCAGGATCTCAGTGACTGTCAGCTCATCACTGTCCACGCTGGTGTGCAGGATGCGCTTTTCCTGCCCGGCAGCCACCTTCAGCACGCGATTTGCCAGAACCGTCTCGTCAAAGGGCTTGACGAAGTAGTAAGCAAAGCCCTCGTCCAGCAGCTCCTGCACCATTTCCTCGCTCTGGAACGCCCCCGTCACAAAGAAAGAGGTGTGACGCTCACCGGCTGCATTGTACTTCTGTTTCACGGCCAGCGCATCCAGCCCAGGCATAAAGGCATCCAGCAACACCACCTGGGGCCGCACTGCAAGCATTTTCTGCAGGACCTTCAGGCCGTCTTTTTCCACCACGGTCACCTCTACGCCCTTCTGCTCCAAAGCTTCACGACAGGCTGCCGTGATCTCTGCGCCAGTATCCGACATCAAAAATTTGATCTTGTCCATCGTTCATTCCTCCAATGGGTGCGGTTTTCCTTACGTTTCTGATTTTACCATAAATTCCCATGGATTTCAACTGTTATTTTTGCCATATTATGGAATCTTCAGTCGAATCAGCCTGTTTTGTTTTACCAAATCTGCTCATTTTTCCGCCGTTGCAACCTGTTCAGCCTGCTCCAACATGGTCTGCGCAAAAATCCCGTAGCCCCGTGTCGGATCGTTGACGAGAACATGGGTCACTGCGCCGACCAGCCGCCCATTCTGCAAAATGGGACTGCCGCTCATCCCCTGCACAATGCCGCCGGTCCGGGAAAGCAGGGCTTTGTCCACCACCCGGACGACCATATTGCGGCGCGGAACGGCATCGCTGATCTTCTCGATGCGGACATGGTAGGTACGTGGCGTTTCCCCGGCGACGGTAGCCAGGATCTGTGCATCCCCCGTCTCGACCTCCTGCGCAAACGCCACCGGCATGGTTTGCCCGGAAAAGCCTGTCCGTGTTGTGCCATAAACACCGTTTTCTCCATTGATCCGGATGCTGCCAATGGCGTGGGCGCTCAAGAACTTCCCCTTCAGCTCCCCTGGGCTGCCCACAGTGCCCATGCTGCACCCGGTGATCTCACATGGCACGATCTCCCCGCTGCGCAGAGCGATGCTTTCGCCGGTGTCGCCGTCGCTGATGGGATGCCCCAGCCCCGCAAAGACACCCTTTTCCGGGTCCACAAAGGTCAGAGTGCCCACACCGGCAGAGGAATCCCGCACCCACATGCCTGCCCGCCACTGGGCGGCAGCAACATCCCAGACAGGGGTCAGGGTGGTGCTGCGCTGTTCCCCGCTGCGGACATAGATGACCTCTGCGGCGCTTCCTCGGGCGGCTTCCAGCGCTTCCTTCACAGCGTCATTGTTTTCCGTACTGGTCTGTCCAATGCGGATCACGCGGTCTCCCAGACGCAGTCCCGCTGCCTTTGCCGGGTTCACTGTGCTCCCGCCGGGGCTGTCAATATCGGAAAAGCCTACAATCAGTGCCCCCTCGGAGAACATTTTGACCCCGAACGGCGTACCGCAGACCGTGACCTGCGTGCGCTCCGTGACCACCGTGCGGATATTCTTGATGGGAAGCCAGCCGCCCAGTGACAGAGTGGTCTGGTAACTGCCTACGACCTGGGTACTGGCCGCATTCTGGCTGCCGTGAAGCCCCATAGGTTCCACCCAGCCAAAGCGGGGCAAAAGCAAGGCTTGCCCGGGTTCCAGATAAACACGATCCGGCAGGCGTCTGTACAACCAACCCAGCAGCAGAAACGGCAGCAGGAGCAGATATACTGCTGTCAGTCTCAGCAATCGGTATGCTCTGTTGCGTCGTTTCACGGTCCTGCCTCCCCGGTGATAATTTGTTCTAGTATGCACCGGGAAACCGTTGAATATGAAACGAGGAAATTTCTATCAAAATCGCTTGACTTTCCCGGGGTAATGTGGTAGTATATTCAAGCAGTCCGCAACAACGGTTTCAAGCCTCAGAAATCCGGGATTGCAACAATTTTATAGTTGTGCGAGGGTGGCGGAACTGGCAGACGCGCACGTTTGAGGTGCGTGTGGTTTATCC
>OMCC01000622.1_pt1 | contig 23126 bp, 10 predicted proteins | sample 1674161 | NCBI WGS metagenome assembly OMCC01 (sample SAMEA103958149, study PRJEB25191) | human gut metagenome | biome: human-associated habitat [ENVO:00009003]; feature: intestine environment [ENVO:2100002]; material: feces | place: Germany | collected 2013/2015 | reverse complement strand
TCATAGACCACTTCATTGATTCGCAGTATGGAGGCGTATATTGGCTGATAAAAGCGGACGGTACCCCATTGGATACGAACAAGCAGACTTACGGCTGCTCTTATGCTATCTACGGTTTGTCCGAACATTTTAGAGCAACGGGCAACAATGAAAGCCTGCAAAAAGCCATAGAACTTTACCGGACCATGGAGAGCAGAATCAAAGACCCCGTAAACGATGGTTATATAGAATCTTTCACCCGCGAATGGGGAGTTCCCCAAAAGCTGGGATATGATGGAGATGGCGTTGCCACCAAAACAATGAATACCCATATCCACGTATTGGAGGCATACACAGCTTTATATAAAGTATGGAAGGATAATGGCCTACGCGAACGTCTTACAAAAGTAATAGATTTGATAATAACCAAGCTCTACAATCCACAAACACATCACCTGATATTGTACTGTGATTCGAATTGGAACAATCTGGATGACATCGACTCTTACGGGCATGACATCGAAACTTCCTGGTTGCTGACGGAAGCTGCAGAGGCTCTGGGTGACCCGGAGGTTATCGGGAGGTGCAGGAAGGTAGCATTGGAACTTGCAGACGCCTCCTTGAAAGAGGGCATCAACCCGATGGGCGCCATGATGTACGAACGGCATAAGGACAAAATCAGGAAGGATGCTTCCTGGTGGTGCCAGGCGGAAACTGTGGTCGGTTGTATCAATGCCTGGCAACTGACTGGTGAACAATCTTATTTGGACAGTGCCGTCCGCACTTGGAACTTCATCAAATCACGGATGATAGACAAGGAGTATGGTGAATGGTTCAGAACGGTGCTGGAAGATGGAACTCCCCGCTACAAGGAGCCTAAAGCAAGTATGTGGAATTGTCCCTATCATAACAGCCGTATGGGGTTTGAGATTGATACCAGACTGAAATGACAACCTTTTATAGATTTGATATTATGAAGAATTTACGAATTTTCCAGTTTGGAATAGTTGTATTGCTGTGTGGTATATTATCTCTGCCGCTTTCTGCCCAGACGGAAGTGATGGCATGGAGCAATATCACGGGTGTCCGTGTAGACGGTGAATTGATAGACTTTGAGTCATCCCTGCGTGTCGGAACCTTGAAAGGAGATATGGAGATTACTGGAAAGGAGAAGCAGGTCCGTCCCGTTTTCCATCGTGAGGGGGATATGCAGGAAGTGACGACTACTCTACGAGGTGTAAAGTTCCATCAGAAAGTGACTGATAAGGGAAAAGGCTTGGTGGAGATTTCTATTGATGCGCTGTCGGACACTACTTTGAACCAGACAGCCTATTACTGTATTGCTTTAAGTCCGGAAAACTACGTTGATGCCAAAGTAAGGACAAGTGGCAGGAAGCTGACCGTTACTTCGGCCAATAGGAAGTTGGAATTCAAGTTCAATAAGTCTGTAAAGGCCACGGTTGAAAAAGAGTCTACCGGTACTGTTGTGTATATCTCGCTAATGCCGATTCTGAAAAAGGCTGGGAGAACAGCATTGTCTATGGAACTGCATGCTTCCGGAGTGATAGATCACAGTGACGCGGAAATTACATTGGATATGCAGAATCCGGGAAGTTTGTTTGCAGGCTTTGGAGGGAATTTCCGCCTGCAGAATCCTGCTGCCGACCCTAAAGTGATAGATTACTGTCTGGAAAACTTGCGCGTAGCTTATGGCCGTGTGGAATTTCCGTGGAGATTGTGGCAACCCGAAGAAGAATCCGATCCTATTGCCGTGGCACAGAATGGGGGACTGAACAAGCGGGTGGAGGAAAGTCTCCTCATGGCAAAGCGCTTGAAGGCGATGGGAATGCCGGTAATACTAAGCTGTTGGTTTCCGCCTGCATGGGCCATTGACGGAGGTCCTGCAAGTTATGCCCGTCAAGGTGGTGTCATTGCTTATCGTCTGGATAACCGGAAAAAGGAGAAGATTTATAAATCCATGGCAGATTATCTGTTGTATGCCAAACGGTATTATGGTATTGAGTTCTCCATGTTCTCGTTCAATGAATCGGATTTGGGTATTGATGTCCTCCACACTCCGCAGGAGCATGCAGATTTCATTAAGGAGTTCGGTGCTTATCTGGCAGGGTTGAATCTTCCTACCCGCATGCTGCTTGGCGACAATTCGGATGCCACTACTTTCGATTTTATCCTTCCTGCTTTGAACAATCCTGAGACTCATAAGTATATTGGTGCAGTTTCTTTCCATTCATGGCGTGGTTGTGATGATGTTACGTTAAGGAAGTGGGCGGGTGCTGCCAAAGAGATTAATGTACTACTCTTGGTTGGTGAGGGTAGTACGGATGCCGCTGCTCATGGTTATGCCGAGATATTCAATGAGTCGACGTTTGCACTTTATGAAATCAATCTGTATACACGTATTTGTGCGATTTGCCAACCATTGTCCATCTTGCAGTGGCAGCTCACTTCAGACTATTCGTTGTTGTGGGGAGACGGCATTTATGGCTCCAAAGGTCCTTTGCGTCCTACACAACGTTTCTGGAACATTAAGCAGCTGGCCTCCACTCCGGCCGATGCCTTGGCTATTCCAGTCAGTAGCAGCAAGAAAAATGTAAACTGTGCGGCTTTCGGAAATATGGTGCGCGGAGAATATGCCGTCCATATGGTCAATAATGGGGCGGATTGCGAGGCTGTCATCTCCGGTATCCCTGCAGAAGTGAAGGAACTGAAAGTCTATGTGACCAATACAAAGGACTGCATGAAGGAAACTGCAGTGAAGGTGGAGAATGGACTGGTACGGGTACACTTGCCGGCTATCAGTTTCATTACCTTATTGTCGGATAAATAATTTTGAAATGGAATAATATTAATATATAAAGAATAGTGATATGAATATAACTACATGTCTGTTTACAGTTCTGGGAGGAATGGCCACTTTAGGGCATCCTTCAGAAACTGTACGTTTGAATCAGTTAGGGTATTATCCCCAGCAGGAAAAAGTAGCTGTGGTGAATGCCGGTGAGGTACGTGAATTTACCATAGTAGATGCAGCCACGGGCAATCGGCTACTTTCCGGCAAACCCGGATATACCGCTTCATCCGCTTGGTCGGATAGGAGCAGGACAATATTGGATTTCAGTGACATCACGGTACCGGGAAGATATCTTCTGTTGGTTAACGGCGATTCAGTGGCATTCGAAGTAAAGGAAAAGGTGCTGTCCCCTTTGGCCGATGCCGCTTTGAAATCTTTCTATTACCAACGTACGGGTATGCCCATCGAAGCGACTTATGCGGGTCGGTGGAGCCGTCCGGCAGGCCATCCAGATGACAAGGTGCTGGTACATCCCAATGCTGCCGGGCCGGAACGTAAGGCGGGAGCGGTGATTTCTTCTCCGGGAGGATGGTATGATGCCGGAGATTATAACAAGTACATTGTGAACTCCGCTTATTCCATCGGATTGATGCAGGCGATTTATGCCCGCTTTCCTGACTATTTTATCCGTCAACGGGTGAACATCCCGGAAAGCGGAAACCACACGCCCGATTTGCTGGACGAGATGTACTATAACCTGAAATGGATGCTGACCATGCAAGACCCTGCCGACGGAGGAGTCTACCACAAGCTGACTACCCCTTCGTTCGAGGGATTTATCAAGCCTACGGAGTGTAAGCAGCCCCGTTATGTAGTTCAGAAATCAGTAACGGCGGCATTGGACTATGCTGCGGCTTTAGCGCAAGCTTCCGTGTTGTTTGCTCCTTACGAAGAGGATTATCCTGGCTTTTCGGAAGTGGCTTTGCAGGCTGCCGAACGTGCTTACGCCTGGGCAGAAGCGCATCCGCAAGCGCTCTATCATCAGGACCTCCTCAACAAGCAATATCAACCTGCCGTGGTTACGGGAGCTTACGGTGATCGTAGTGCCGATGACGAATTCTTCTGGGCGGCTTCCGAGCTCTATCTTGCTACGGGAAAGCCCGTTTACCGGGAACAAGTGAAGAAGCATCTGCCCACTGCATATAAGACTCCTTCTTGGGGCAATACCACTGCGTTGGGCGTGTTTGCCTGGCTGCAACCGGGCAGGGAATATCAGGGTGAAGACGTGGAGTTGGCAAATGCCATGAAAGACCTGCTACTGGACTATGCTGCCGAGGCTGTGCGGGGTGCTGACCGCTCTCCTTTCCACGCTCCTTACGGCAACGATGCCAAAGATTTCTTTTGGGGATGCCTTGCCGAAGGGTGTGCTAACCAAGCCACTTCACTGGTTTGCGCCTATTTGCTTACGGGTGAGAAGTCGTACCTGACGAACGCCTACCGCAATATGGACTACATTTTAGGAAAGAATGCCACGGGATATTGTTATGTCACCGGTTTCGGGATGAAAAGTCCTCTGTATCCGCACCATCGTCTTTCTGCATCGGATGATATAGAGGCACCTCTTCCCGGTTTCCTTGTTGGCGGTCCCAATCCTGGCCAACAAGACGGTGTACCCTATCCTTCCAATCTGCCGGATGAGTCTTATGCAGATGTGGAAGGTTCGTATGCTTCCAATGAAATAGCCATTAATTGGAGTGCTGCTTTGGTGGCGTTGGTGTCTTCGTTGGATGCTTTGATGTCAAAATAATGTTTCTATTCAGCCTGCTGCCTTATAAATTCGGATGGGCTGATGTTGAACTCTTCTTTAAAATGTTTGGAGAATATCTTGGGGGAGTTATACCCCAAGGTATATGCAATTTCCGAAACTTGCATCTGGCTTTCTGTCAAGAGTTGTTGTGCACGTTTCATACGGATGGTCCTGATGAATTCGATGGGTTTCTTTCCCGTTATCTTAATCATTTTCTTGTAGAAATAGCTGCGTGATATATTCAGGCTGCTGGCAAGCTCCTCGACGGAAAACTCGGTTTCGCTGATATTGTCCTCTACAATCTGGATGGCTTTTTCCACCAGCTGCTGGTCAAGGGGAGTGATGGTGATACGGCTTGGCTCGATTTTAATGTCCTGATTGAATATTTCCTGACGTTTGACGTTCATCTCGATAATCTTGTTGATGCGCAGCTTGAGGACTTCCATATTGAAAGGCTTGGTGATATAGTCGTCTGCGCCAACGCTAAGCCCTTCCAATTGGTGTTCTTCACTTGCCTTAGCTGTCAGGAGGATAATGGGGATATGGGAGTAGCGTATGTCATTCTTGATGGTTGAACATAGTTCCAGACCATCCATCTCGGGCATCATGATGTCACTGACCACTAAATCAATATCTTCCTTTTCCAGTACATTCAGTGCATGTTTTCCGTTTGTGGCTTTTAATACATGATACTGCCTGGCAAGACTTTCAGAGAGAAATTTCAAGAAGTCGTAGTTGTCATCTACGAGTAGTATGGTGAATGGATGGGATTCTTCTTTTATTTCCGGTCCTTCGACCGGTTCTCCGTTTTTGGTTTCATTACTGTTCTGGTGTAGGGGTAGGGCAATCAGGAATACAGAACCACAAGGCTGGTTATCCCTGACACAGACAGTACCCTGATGCATCTTTACGTATTCGGAAACAATGTGCAGTCCAATGCCGCTGCCTCCGTTGTTCGACTGGTTTTTGCCCGACTGATAGAATCTTTGGAATATTTTCTCCTTGGCTTCATCCTCTATGCCGCAACCGGTGTCGGTAAAGGTCAGTTCCAGATTTGTGCCTCTTACGGCAATATCCAGTGAGATGCTTCCTTTATTGGGAGTGAACTTGAATGCATTTGACAGGATATTTGTGCATATCTTGCGTATCTTGTCATAGTCGAAATCCATGAATACAGAATGTTGTGGAGCGGTAAGGCTATAGCTGATGTTCCGTTTCTGTGCTATCGGATCGAAAGAGTGGAATATTTCACTCAGAATGATAAGGATGTTGTCATGTTTGCATTTCAGGGTTTCAGCCTTGGCATCCAGCTTTCTGAAATCCAGCAGTTGGTTAATCAGTTCCAGCAGATAGTCGGCATTTTGTTTGACCATATCCAGAATGCCTTTACGATATTCGGGATGGTCTACGAAAAACTCTTCAAGCGGATTGATGATAAGTGACAAGGGGGTCCGCAGTTCGTGACTTATGTTGGCAAAGAACTGCAGTTTCATATTGTTGATTTTCTGCTGCCTTTCATTTTCCACCTCGATGGCCTGCATGATTTGTTTCTGCTTTTGGCGTAAGCGCAGATTGCGGATAATGGACAGAAGGATGCACAAAACGATACCGCTATATATGGTATAAGCCCACCAAGTGCGCCACCAAGGAGGGAGTATCTTTATTTTCAGTTCCTTGACGTTGGGGCTCCATATGCCTTGTGAGTTGCATGCCTTGACGGATAAAGTATAGTTTCCGGCAGTCAGCATGGATAGGTTTACTTTGTTGTTTTCAGCATAAATCCAGTTGGAATGAATCTTATAGGCATATTTTATCTTATCCGTTTCCACCAGGTCGAGGGCAGAGAAGGACAGAGTGAATGAATTTTCCTTTTCAGTGAAGGAAAGATGTTGTGCACATTCAAGTGAGCTGCCGTTCAGGATGTCCGGATGGGTCATTCCGGATTTGAGCTCAATACCGGTAAGGTAAATATTGGCATCATAACTTGTGGTCAGGATGTCTTGTGGAATGATAGTCTGGTAACCTTGTGGCGTGCCTATCAGTATATTGCCGTTCTGTAGCTTGAGGATGGCGTGGACATTGGTATCGTTGCATATCAGTCCGTCGCTTACGGAGTAGTTCACGATGGCGTATGTACCGTTTGTTATTTTGATTCGTGAGATGCCGTTGCCGGTACCAATCCACATCTGGTTGTTGTTGTCTTCCGTGACGGCTCTGACGAGGTTGGCGGCAAGTCCGTTTTTCTGGTCAAGGAAGTAGATGGAGTCGTTCTTCTGGTTCCATATACTCAGTCCGTGTGGATGTCCTATCCAAAGAAGGTCCCGGCTGTCCTTATAGACAGTGAGCATATTGTTCTCCTTGAAGCGGCCGGCTTCGGCGTAGATATTATAGGCTTGGGTTTCCGTATCGATGATAATGAGTCCTCCTTTGGTCGCTACGTAAAGGGTACTGTCTTTATCATAGTACATATCTCGGACAAAGAATTCTCCCGGACGGTACAAGATGGTGTCAAACTGCTCGGTTTCCGGATTTAACCTCTGTATGTATCCTTTCATGGTACCTATCCAGATGTATCCGTGTTTGTCTACCTTTACTGTATACACATTGTTCTCGAGAAGCTGGCTGTTACTTACTGTGTATTGTTTGATTTGCCCTTTCGAGTAGCATAGCAGTCCTTTCTGGAAGGTGCCTATCCATAGGCGGTTTTTGGAGTCGATGGATAAGTCGACTACAATATTGGCGGGAGTTGCTATCTTTTCGTATGAATCGGTCACTAGTGAACGTCGGATTAGTCCCGTACCGTCTGTTCCGTAGTAAATGTATTCCTGGCTGGTGTCTTCGCAGAAGGTCAGGATATCATCATATTCCAGGGATTTGTTGCATAGTATGATTTGGGACATGGGGCTATAATAGGAAATACCGTGTTTGAAATTCCCTATGTATATGGTTCCGTCTTTGTCCCGGTAAATGGTATTCAGATTGTTGCTGGCAATGGTGTGCGGTTTCAATGGATTGTGCACCAAGTTGGTAAGCGATTTGGTCAGGGTGTTGTAAACGAACAGCCCCATATGGCTGGTAAGTATCCATACGTTGCCGTCTCCCAGGTCGAGGATGCGTTGCACGCGATTGTACTGTATGTGAGTGTTATTGTTCAGGCTGATGTCCTCCCATTGCTGTGTAAAACTGTTCTTGTGCAAAAGTAGGCTGTTTTGGAAGGTGTATACCCATAGGCTTTCGTTTTGGTCTATGTAAATGTGTGGCTCATGATTCTCCAGCAAAGGTCTATAGATGGTGGGAATGGCTATTTCCTTGACTTCGGAAGTCTGCTTGCTGATACTGTATAGGGTACCGTTGGAGTACATTATATAAATGAACTGGACACCTATATAGAGGTTTGAAATCTTTTCAACTGCCAGTGGATAGGCTTTGATGGAGCTGTTGTCCATGCTTCGTATGTAAAGTTTGGAATAGTCGTAGGCCCAAAACTCATTCTTGGATGTTTTTCCCATCCTCAGAATGTTTTTACTGGGGATTTGCAGCCCATCGAGTATGGGTTTATAGTCATTGTCGAATTTACCGGTCTTATAATTATAGATACTGTAGCCGCTGGAAGTCCTTATCCATACATTGTCGTCCGGTCCTTCGAAAATTTCGCTGATGGCATCGTCCGGCAGGTCGGAGTTGTTCTGGTAATACTGCTGGAAGGAGTAGCCGTCGTATTTGTTGAGTCCTGATTCTGTCCCCACCCAGAGGAATCCCCTATTGTCTCTGTAGATGCTTCGGACACTGTTGTTGGAGAGTCCTTCTGTTGTAGAGAGCTGCTTGAACATGACAGCCGGCGGGATTTCCGCTGAGTTACCTTGAACAGTAAGGAGGAAGGCCAGGTTGCATATAAGGAATAGGAGCAGTTGTTTCATGTATTTTCTTTATTAGAAGGATTAACAATATTGTAACTGCAAACTTAAATATAATCCTTCGAACGAGCAAGGAAAGATTTGCGTATTCGTGTGGGATGATATCCTCCGTTTGGTGAAAAATAGTATGCATTTTGTTTCCAATGGCCCTATATGGGTTCTATGAAACAAAACCGGATATTAAAAGACATTTTTAAGGCATCTGTGTTTCCTTTAAGAAAAATACATTTGCAGGCGAGATCATTTAAATCCTAATAGTATGAAGAAAGAACTTTTAGCAGTGGCGATGCTGTTGTTTGCCGGTGGCAATCTGTTGGCACAGCCACATGTCAATGACGGTACTTCGTATTTGATGAACCAACCTCTGGACATGAGTACCGATTTCCGTGACTTGAGTAATACCTTGTTTTTTGCAGATCACCTGGAGTCATTCGATGCCAAGTCGGGTGAAGGGCTGGTGAATTGGAAACGCGGGCATCTGATGCCCCGCCAAGCCTTCAATACCAACGGTGCACAGCCCCGTAAAATGAGAATGCTCGATTTCCCCTTCACTGCCTATGAAAATGACCCTAACCTCAAATTCAAGATTGACTTTGTAACTCCGCGTACGGTACGTATCCGTATGCTAACGACCCCGGTGGAACCCAAACCTGCCGCTTCCATCATGTTGGCAAAGGAACCGGGCAGGGATGGAAGCTGGAAAGTTACCGAGACGAATGACAAGATTATCTATTCCAGCGACTATGGAACCATTCAGATTAACAAGAATCCTTGGAGAATCGTCTTGAAGGATAAAGCCGGACGTATCTTGAGCCAGACTGCCGCTTTGAGCGACGCGGACTCTACGCAGGTAAAATATACGCCGTTCTGTTTTGTGAAGCGGGGAAGCGACAATGCTCGCCGCATCAATCCGGTATTTACCTTGACTGCAGATGAAATGATTTTTGGTTGCGGAGAGTCTGCCACTGGGCTGAACAAGGCCGGACAGAAGGTGAACTTGTTCGTTACAGACCCACAAGGGCCTGAGACGGACCAGATGTACAAACCGATTCCTTTCTTTATGAGTAACCGGGGATATGGTATGTTTATGCATACATCCGCTCCCGTGACTTGTGATTTTGGTGCTACCTATATTGGGCTGAACAAAATGTTCATGGGTGACGAGAACCTGGATTTGTTCGTTTTCTTCGGCGAGCCGAAAGATATTCTGGACGAGTACACCGATTTGGTAGGAAAGCCGGGCATGCCCCCCTTGTGGTCTTTCGGTACGTGGATGAGCCGTATTACCTATTTCAGTGAAAAGGAAGGTTATGATGTAGCGGCCAATATCCGTAAGAACAAGTATCCGTGCGATGTTATCCATTTCGATACCGGCTGGTTTGATGTGGACTGGCAGTGTGACTATAAATTCTCCGAGAACCGTTTCCAGAATCCACAGCAGATGTTGAAGGATTTGAGGTCTCAAGGTTTCCATGTATGTTTGTGGCAGTTGCCTTATTTCACTCCTAAAAACCGTTATTTCTCTGAACTGATAGAGAAAGACATGTATGTGAAAAATGGAAATGGTGAACTTCCCTACGAAGATGTGGTGCTTGATTTTTCCAATCCGGAAACAGTAAAGTGGTATCAGGACAAACTGGCGGGATTGCTGAATATCGGTGTCAGTGCCATTAAAGTAGACTTTGGCGAGGCTGCTCCACTGAATGGTATTTACGCTTCCGGCAAGAGCGGATGGTATGAGCATAACCTCTATCCGGTGCGTTATGATATGGCAGTGTCCGAGATAACCAAGAAGTTGCACAACGAGAATATAATGTGGGCACGTGCCGCATGGGCTGGTTCCCAGCGTTATCCATTGCATTGGGGCGGTGATGCTGCAACTACGAACACGGGTCTGCTGGGTACGCTTCGTGCAGGCTTGTCCTTCGGCTTGTCCGGTTTCTCCTTCTGGAGCCATGATATGGGCGGCTTTGTAAAATCCACTCCGGAGGACTTGTATTGCCGCTGGATACCGTTCGGTTTTCTTACTTCCCATACCCGCGCGCATGGGGCACCTCCGACAGAGCCGTGGTTGTACGACAGCAAGCGTGTGCAGGATGTCTTCCGCAAGAGTGCGGAGATGAAGTACCGTCTGATGCCTTATGTGTATGCTCAGGCTAAGGAATGTACAGAAAAGGGCTTACCGATGCTAAGAGCCTTGTTTGTAGAATTCCCCGATGATCCGGGAGCATGGAAAGTGGATGACGAGTATCTCTTCGGTTCGCAGATTCTGGTTGCCCCCTTGCTTGAATCCGGTATGACGGGCCGCACAGTTTACCTTCCCGAAGGAAAATGGATAGACTACCAGACAGAGAAAGTCTACGAAGGCGGATGGCACCGGATTGAAGCAGGCAGTCTGCCGATAATCATGCTGGTACGTGACGGTTCGGTACTTCCTCATCTGAAGTTGGCGCAGTCCACTGCTGAGATGGATTGGAGTAAAATGAGCCTGAAGGTATACAGTGCTGACAAGAAGCAGGCAGAAGGATTGGTTTGTCTACCTGCCGACAACCGTATTCAGGTTGTGAAAGTGGATTGTGGAAAGGCCAAACCGCAACTGTTGAACCAGGTTGAAGGCACTTCCCTGAGTTTCTGAACTTAATCTTTGAAAATCTATATTGAATTCACCCCTGTCGGTATGGAAGAGAAAGGGATATAGTTACCGAAATCTGTGCCACTATGGTGGCACAGATGTGCCTTCCCAATGGCACGGCAGTGCCTCTATAGTGGCACAAAATTGTGTCGCATATCTTTTTCCCGATGTGCTTATGACCGGGGTATTTGTTAAACCTAAGTATTTAGTATTTATGAGAAATGTGATGAAGTATTTGGGTATCGTGTCAGTATCGCTGGCATGTGCCGGACCTCTCTTTGCAACAAGCGTACAGCCGTTTGCAGGTGTCACTGTCGTACAGCAGAGTGTAGTTACTGTGAAGGGCCAAGTGGTGGATGAGAAAGGCGAGCCCATCATCGGTGCCAATGTCATTGTGGAAGGTACGACAAACGGTATGATTACCGATTTGGACGGTAACTTCTCCTTGCAGTGTCCCGTAGGTTCTACGCTGAAGACCAGTTACATCGGTTATCTGGCGCGAACGGTCAAAGTAACCGGGAATATGAATGCTCTGAAAATTACTTTAAAGGAGGATACCGAAACCTTGGATGAGGTAGTTGTTGTGGGCTACGGTACGATGAAGAAATCCGACCTCACCGGTTCTGTGGCTTCCGTGAATGCGGAGGAAATGATGAAGCGGAATCCGGTGAACTTGGGACAAGGTTTGCAGGGAGCTGCGGCAGGTGTATCTGTCATCCGTTCTTCCGGTGACCCGGAAGGAGGTTTCTCCATCCGTATCCGCGGTGTGGCAACCGTGAATGGTTCTGCCGACCCACTCTATGTAGTGGACGGTGTGCAGGTAGGAACTTCCATCGATTTCTTGAATCCTAATGATGTAGAGTCCATCGAAATTCTGAAGGATGCTTCGGCTACGGCAATCTATGGTACTCGCGGTGCCAATGGCGTCATTATGATTACTACCAAGAACGGTGGTAAGGGGAAGGCAAAGGTGAACTTTTCGGCCAACTATGCCCTCCAGTTCAATTCGAATAAGATTGATGTGGCTGATGCGGGCTTGTTTGCAAGTGCTGTACGTTCCGCCGTCAAGAATGACGGTATTGCCATGACCAATCTGGCATATGGCGAGGATTACATAGGCAGACTGAACAGCATTGACTGGCAGGATGAAATGTCACGCACGGCATTACAGCAGAACTATAACCTTTCTGCTTCGGGAGGCAGCGAAAATACCCAAGCCAACTTATCTCTGGGTTATTTGAACAACCAGGGTATCGTGATTGAGTCGAATTTTAAACGCTTGACGGCACGCGCTAATATCACTCACAAAGTGAAAGACTTTCTGCATGTAGGCTTGAACTTGAACTATGCACATTCGGAAAAGATGGGAGGAGGCAACCTGAGAAACTATGCACAAGCCATTCCAACCATGGATTATGTAGAGGACGGTGTTTTCTATTCCATGCCTATTGTGTTGCCCGACGGTACTTGGGGACATTACAAGAAAGAAGGTAATGGGGATGTGAACAAGGGAGCTGACAATCTGGTTGCTGCTGCCAAGACTGCCGACAGCATCAATAAATGGGACCGTCTGCTCGCCAGTGCTTTCCTACAACTCGATTTGTACAAAGGGTTGACCTTCAAAACTATTGCCAGTTATAATTATTATACAAAAGGTTATAATGGCTATACAGCCTATAATGATAGAACCTTTGGAACTCAAGACCGTAAGGACTCGTTCTCGCTGAACCAGAGCCAGTCCACTTCACTCGGTCTGGAAGCGTTCTTGAACTATGACTGGTCCAATGAGCATCACCGCGTAAGTGCAATGGCCGGTTTCTCTACCAGCGATACGAACGGTGCCTGGCTGAATTCCAGTGCCAACGATTTCCCGGCAGACAACATCCGCAAAATTTCATTGACCAATGACCCATCGTCTAAGCAAACGGATGGTGGGCTGGATTTGAAGACAAGATTCCTTTCTTACTTCGGCCGTCTGACTTATACTTTGAACGACCGCTATATTGTGACTGCAACGGTACGCCGCGACGGTTCTTCGAACTTTGGTGCCGGCAATCGTTATGGTACATTCCCTTCCGCTTCTGTAGCTTGGCGTCTTTCCGAGGAAAAGTTCATTAAGGATTTAGAACTGTTCAGTAACTTGAAGTTGCGTGCCGGATGGGGACAGACCGGTAATGCGGGCAATGGTACCAACTTGTCCATAGCACAGTTGTCTTCGGCAAATGCAATGTACTGGTTCTTTAATGGTTCGAGTGTGATTAACGGTGCCGGTATTGCCCAGCAGAAAGAAATTGATACCAACCTGAAATGGGAAACCAATGAGCAGACAAATATCGGTATTGATTTTGCCTTTATGAACAATGAGCTTTCTTTCTCTGCCGATTACTTTATCCGTGACGCAAAGGATCTGCTTCTGTATCGCCAGATTCGTCCTTCTACCGGTTTCTCCAATGTCTATACTAACGCGGGACATATCCGTAACTCAGGTTTCGAGTTTACTGCTGCGTGGAACAAGAGCTTCAGCGATTGGAATATCGGCATAAGGCTGAATGGGTCTACCCTGAAGAACGAGGCTATTGAAGTCGGCGATCCGATATTCAGCAAGTCAGGGTCAGCACAAGATGGCGACAACTGGGACAACCACTCCATTACACAGAACGGCTATCCTGTAGGTTCCTACTATGGCTGGAAGGTAGAAGGCATTTTCAGAACCCAGGCCGAAATTGATGAAATGAATAGGCTGGCGGTTGAAAAGGGAGTTGAAAGTGGTGTATATCAGGACAAGACTACCCAGCCCGGCGACTATAAGTTTGTTGATTTGAATGGTGACGGGCAGATTACCGATGCCGACCGTACTGTTATAGGCAATGGATATCCCAAGTTCACTTACGGAATGAACCTTACCGCTTCCTGGAAAAACTTTGATTTCTCGATGAACTTGTACGGTGTAGCCGGTATGGATATCCTTTCTTATTCTTCGGCCCGCTTGACCTCAGTCTATGCACCCGACGGCGGTTATCAGAATGTACTGAAGGAATATATCAATAATGCATGGTCATCTTCGAATACCGGCGCCAAATATCCGCGTATCACCAAGACAGACTATAATAAGAACATGCGTGTGTCCGACGCCTACATCCAGAAGGGGGATTATCTGAAGATTTCAAATATTCAGATAGGATATACATTCCCGAAGAATGTGCTGAAACCGGTGAAAATGGAAAATGCACGCGTATTTGCCAGTGTCGACAATGTATGTACCATCTCTTCGTACAATAAGTTCGGCGATCCGGAAGTTGGTGACTCCAATGTATTGTATTCGGGATTTGACGGAGGACGTTATCCGTTCCCGATGTCGGTTACTTTCGGTCTGAGTGTACAGTTCTAATACTAACGGATAAAAAATATGATTATGAAAAACTTATATAAACTGTTGATCGGTGTGCTGGCCTTAAGCACCGTAACGTCTTGTGACGATTATTTGGAAGTGGATCATTACGATATTCTTCCGGCGGATTTCATGTTTAAAACGGAGGAGAATGTCCTTTCCGGATTGAACGGACTTTATGATACCTTTTATACGGACCAGCACGGTTCCGGTGATGACGAAACATGGGGATTCAAGCCTCAGGTATTTGCTGCCAACCATTCTACGATGGACTGTCAGGCTTCCGGTTGGGATGCGGAATGGCAGCGTCATGCCTGGAAACCCGATAAGGGTTCCCTGGAGACTGCATGGCGGATGAGTTATCGTGCAGTGGACCGTGCAAACCGTTTCCTGGCTGGCCTGGAGACGGCGGATGCCTCTATATTTGCGGACAGCAATTCCAAGACCGTTTATGAAGCGCAAGCACGTGCCATCCGCGGTTATAACTACCTTTACCTGACGAAACTTTTCGGAAGGGTACCGATGTTGCTTACCGGTGAAACCTATACTACTTCGGTAGGAAAGGCACGTCCGGAATCCGTGGATGAGACTTATGCGGCTATCGAGGAAGATTTGTCTTTTGGACGCGACCATCTGGACTGGTTACCCATGAATGGTGAATACGGACGTATAACCAAGGGGTTCTGCAAAGCTTATTTGGCCGAGCTGTATATGTTGAAGAAAGACTTTACGAAAGCCAAGACGGAACTAAAGGATATAGTGGACAGTGGAACCTATTCATTGGAGCCCTGCTTCGGTAACCTGCATGCCTGGGATACACATTGGACCAAAGAATCTGTATTTGAGGTGATGTATCATGAACAAGGATATATGGGCTGGGGAGCCGATTCGTCTTCAGATGCCATGATGTGGTACGGATATATGTGTGCGGCACCCGAATGGGGAGGCTGGGGGTCTCTCTGTCTTTCTTGGGAGTTTGTACGTTCCTTTGAACCGGGTGACAAACGGGATACGCATCCCATTACCGGGCAGACTGTAGGGGTGACAAGTGGTTTTGACGGTCTTTTCCAAGGTTCCGAAAATATGCCTACTGTTTATTCCTTGAAATACTGGAGATGCAAGCCAGGTGAGAACAACAAAGTATTCAATCCTATTTCGTTGACTTTGAAGCGTTATGCAGGCATCATGCTCGACTATGCAGAATGTTGTTTCGAGACAGGTGACAACGCTACCGGATGGAACATGATACGTCAGATACGTAACCGTGCTTGGGGTAATTTGGAGATGGGAGCGACGATGATTGACCTACCTGCCGACATGTTGAATACCCAGACGGTGGAAGTGCCGGATGCAGAGACCTATTATACAAGCTATAAAGCAGCCAAAGGCTATACTTCTCCGGTATGGAAGGTGGCGCTGATTATAGAGCGTCGCCATGAATTCAATGCCGAGTTCTCGCTTTACCATGATTTGTGCCGTATGGGTATGTGCAAAGAATGGTTTGCCGCCGAATATCCGAAAACAGTAGCCAACTCTTCACAAGAGGCTTGTCTGCAGACTGGTGACTCATTCCGTTTCTTTGAGCACGAGGCTTATCAGGAAATCTTCCCGATTCCGACGAATGAGATTCTGACCAACCCGCTCATCAATCAGGCTGACCAGAATCCGGGATATTGATAAATTATAAATAAACACTTAATAATAAAATATTTGTGAGTGAAATGTCAGGCACCAGTAGTTGTTGTGATAGACGTCAGGGTCTGTCGTGATGAAAGCCGGTGTCTGACATGACAAACACCAGTACTTGAGACGACGAACACCAGTTTCTGATAAACGGGGAATTATACAAGGAAAAGTTTGATGGTTTTAGAGAATAATTATGGAAAGGAAGATGTTTTATTGGATAGCACTGCTGGTTGCGTCTTGTCTGGCAGGCTGCCGGTCGCATTCAGGGGAGACAGATATGCAGACACGCATGCGTACAGAGATTGTCACGAATGTCAGAGACAGCGTGTTGCCGTTTTGGATGGATTATGCAGTGGCTCCCGACGGCGGTTTTTATGGAACTGTATTGCGGAATGGTACTCCGGTAGTGGATGCTCCGAGAGGAGGGGTTCTGAATGCCCGGATTCTGTGGAGTTTTTCTGCCGCATACCGTACGTTTAAGGATGAGGCTTATCTGAAGCTTGCGGATAAATCGCAACGCTACTTCATTGATACATTTATAGACAAGGAACATGGTGGGGTATATTGGCTGGTCAATCCTGACGGTGAGGTGCTGAATGCTTCCAAATATACGTATGCCATGACCTACGCCATCTATGGGCTGGCTGAACACTATCTGGCAACAGGTAACAGCGAGAGTCTGGATATGGCTGTCGGTTTATATCATACCTTGGAGGAGAAAGGCCGCGAACCGCAATATGACGGTTATGTGGAATCTTTTACTGAAGATTGGAAACAACTGGATAATTATGATAACAATGCATCCAAGACTATGAATGCGCATTTGCACGTGCTGGAAGCTTATACCCTTTTATATCAATGCTGGAAAGACGACGGACTGAGGAAAAGACTCAAGTTCTGCGCCGAGTTGTTTATGGACCGTATTTATGACTCTTCAAGGAGGCATTTTAATTTGTTCTTTGATAATGCATGGAACAGTCTGGTTGAGATGGACTCTTATGGACATGATGTAGAGGCGGGATGGCTGCTTTGTGAGGCTGCCCGTGTGTTAGAAGACCGGCAACTGATGGATAGGGCGAATCGGCTTGCGCTGGATGTGACGGATGCTTGCTTGGTGGAAGGACTGAGTGACAAAGGGTATATGATGTATGAAAAGAAGGGCGGAAGAACAACCGGGCATGCCTCATGGTGGGGCCAGATTGAAACGATGATAGCTTGTGTCAATGCCTGGCAAATCAGCGGGAATGACGTTTATCTGCAATCGGCCGATACGGTTTGGACTTTCGTAAAGGACTGTATGATAGACCGGGAATACGGTGAATGGTACAGTGATTGTTTTGATGGAGAACCCAAGAAGGATACTCCCAAAGTGAGTATGTGGCGTTGCCCGTATCATACGGTACGCTTGGGAGTAGAAATACATAATCGTTTAAAATAGTATTTATGAAGAAATTTATAGCAGGTGCAGCATCACTGATGCTTTGTATGGGGCTGCACGCCCAGGATTTCAGAATCAATCCATCGGGATATTTTGAGAATGGCGGGGCCAATGTGATGGTGTTCAGTGACGTCTACCCTGAAGGACACCAGGGAGGACTGACCCTTGTTTTGAATGGAGACCGCAGGGCTGCCAATGGAGATGTGCGCTTTGAAATCTCGCAAGGGCAATGGCAGGGATTGCCCAAGATGAGAAGCCGGGTGGTGGATGAGGCTGACAATGAAATCCGTGTCACATTGAGTTATCCGGATTCGGCCAAACACATGGCAGGCTTTAATCCGATGCTTTATCCGGATTTTGTTTTTGGCTATACCATTAAGGTCAAAGGCGAGAAGGATTATCTGGTATTGACCGTTGATTTGGACCAACCGGTGCCCGAGCGGTTTGCCGGCAAGTTGGGCTTTAATCTGGAATTGGTACCTTCCACTTTGCTGGGCAAGCCGTGGATTATGGACAACCGGACGGGAGTCTTTCCCCACCAGGCGATGGGGCCCACCATGAAACAGTCTTCCAATATGGAGCATATCGGAGATTTCAACCCTGACGGGAAAGCTGATTTGGACCAGTTGCTGTTGGATAGAAAGACTTATAACCCGATGATTGCCGATGATATCGTCTCTGCTCCTTTGGCCGCAGGGAAAAAGTTTGTACTCAATCCTCAGGATGATTTGGCAAAGATTACGATTGAAAGTGAGAAAGGAGACTTGCTGCTGTATGATGGAAGGATAAATCATAACAACGGTTGGTTTGTGCTCCGTTCGGAGTTCCCGGCAGGGACAAAGGAAGGTGCGGTGAAATGGATAATCCGTCCGACAGTCACTAAAGACTGGCGTTATGCACCGGTGGTGCAAGCCTCTCAAGTAGGTTACCATCCTGGACAGAAGAAAGTGGCTGTCATAGAGTTGGATAAACGGGATACAGACTTCAAGCAACCTGCCCTTTATCGCATTGCTGCCGATGGCAGGAAACTGGTAAAGCAGCAGGCTGCCAAGGATTGGGGAGATTTCCAACGCTACCACTATCTGCAGTTCGATTTCACGGAAGTGACGGAAGAAGGGCTCTATCAGGTAATGTACGGCGATGCTGCTTCTCCGGTGTTCCGCATTGCCAAAGATGTGTGGGACAAGGGTATCTGGCAGGCAGAGGTGGAATACTTTTTGCCGGTACAGATGTGCCACATGCGTGTGAACGAAAAATACCGTGTATGGCATGACTTCTGTCATCATGACGATGCACGTATGGCCAAAACCGATATCAACCATATAGACGGATATACTCAGGGAACCTCTACTCTTTGTAAGTACCAGCCGGGTGATTTGGTTCCAGGGCTGAATGTGGGTGGATGGCACGATGCGGGGGACTATGACCTGCGTGTGGAATCCCAGGCAGGCGAGGCCTATATACTTGCCATGGCTTGTGAGAACTTTGGTACCTATTGGGACGAGACTTCCATAGATTTTGAAAAGAAGATAGTCGAGATTCACCAGCCGGATGGAAAGAATGACTTGTTGCAGCAGGTGGAAAACGGTGCTTTGACGATAGTGGCGGGTTGGAAGGCTCTGGGGCGTCTCTACAGAGGGATTCTGTGTCCTACCGTACGCCAGTATGCACACTTGGGTGATGCGTCGGCCCATACAGACCATGTCAGTGGGACTGCCGACGACCGCTGGGTGTTTACGGAAGACAACCCTGGTAGGGAACTTCAGGTAGCCGCTTGGCTGGCAGGTATTTCACGTGTCTTGAAGGGACATAACGATGCATTGGGAGCGGATTGTCTGGAGATAGCCCGTGAATTGTTCAGGATTACCCGCTGCGACAACAACCGGGTGCTGACAGCCAAGGTACATGCTGCCGTAGAACTTTATCTGGCGACAAAGGAAGTGGAGTACCGTGATTTCGTTTTGCAGCAGCAGGATTTCATCTGCAAGAATATCCGTCAGACGGGTTGGTTCATCGGACGTTTCGACAAAGCTGTGGGAAATGCACGTTTCAGCAAGGCTGTTCGCAAAGCACTGCCGGAGTTGCAGGCTATGTATCAGGAGTATAGCAGTAAAACTCCGTATGGAGTGCCGCATGACAGAGGTAACCGTTCTTCCGGTTCATGGGAACCCCAGCATCTGGGCTACAATTACTGTTACCTGCATGCTGCCTATCCTGACTTGTTTGCACCGGACTATATTTTCAATGCTGTCCAATACCTGCTCGGTATGCATCCGGGACGTAATCAGGCAGCGTTTGTAACGGGAGTCGGTGCCGAAACGATGAAAGCCGCCTATGGTGTCAACCGTGCCGACTGGTCTTATATTCCGGGTGGAGTGTCTCCGGGTACAAATCTGATTCGTCCCGACTTGCCCGAATTACTTCATTTCCCGTTCTTATGGCAGGAAGGTGAGTACTGTTTGGGCGGACATGCTACGTGGTTTATGTATATGGTATTGGCATCTCAGAAAATATTGAATGGTAATGAACAGTAAAATAAAGGTAGATAAGTTTGTAATTGTAGCTTTTCTGCTCTGCATGGTCTGCACTATGGCCATGCAGGCAAAAGCTTATGACAATTTTAAGGTATCGGTCTATGTACGTGCCTACGAGGTAGACAAGATGAAGGACATCCATTGGCTGGATTCGACTTGGAATGTGATTTCACAACAGTTGGAAGTGGACAAGATTTATTTGGAAACACATCGTGATTTACTGATTGTGGATGACGCCACCCTGGAGCAAGCTAAGAAATTTTTCCATGACCGGGGAATAGAGACTGCCGGAGGAATTACCTACACCATCAACGAGGCGAACAGTTTCGAGACGTTCTGCTATTCCAATCCCGAGCATCGTGAGATGGTGCGAAAGATTGCAGAACATACGGCAAAGCACTTTGACGAGTTTATTCTGGATGACTTTTTCTTCACCAGTTGCAAGTCGGACATAGAGATAAAAGCCAAAGGTACGCAGAGCTGGACGGAATACCGTTTGAAGCTGATGACTGAAGCCGGGCGCGACCTTGTGCTGAAACCTGCCAAGAAGGTGAATCCTCGTGTAAAGGTAATCATCAAGTATCCCAACTGGTACGACCATTTCCAAGGTTTGGGCTTTAATCTGGAGGAAGGTCCCCAACTCTTTGACGGTGTCTGGACGGGTACCGAAACAAGGGACCCTGCCGGCAACCAGCATCTGCAGAATTATCTAAGCTATAATATTATCCGTTATTTTGATAATCTGCGTCCGGGCTACAATGGTGGAGGATGGGTGGACTCCGGTGGACTGAATCTGGGTATGGACCGCTATGCTGAGCAGCTGCATCTGACCATGCTTGCCAAGGCTCCCGAAATCATTCTCTTTGCCTATAACCAGCTTCTGGGCGTGAAGTTGTCTCCCAGGTTCCGTACCCCTTGGCAGGGCATGGGCACCAGCTTTAATTATGATGAGATGACTGCCCCTATCCGGCAGAAGAACGGAACTTCCATAGAGCCTACCACCATGGCACGCATTGCGGATGTTGTATTGAAACAGACTGATAAACTGGTAGGTAAGTTGGGTAACCCCATTGGCATCAAGTCCTACAAGCCTTTTCATGTGGCGGGTGATGATTTCTTGCAGAATTATCTGGGCATGATAGGTTTGCCGATGGATATACGTCCCGTTTTTCCGAAAGACCAACAAGTGGTGCTGCTGACTGCCCAGGCGGCTCAAGCTCCGGAGCTCATGACCGACATTAGGAAGCAATTGCAAAGCGGACGGGATGTGGTGATTACAAGCGGCTTGCTGAAAGCCATTCCTGAAAAAATTGCCGAAATAGTAGAGTTGCGTTGTACCGATTTGAAAGCTCTTGTCAATGATTTTGGCCGATATGGACAAGCCGGACGCGATTTATTGATACCGCAGGTTCAGTATTATACGAATGATGCTTGGGAAGTAGTCAGTGCGGGCCGTCCGTTGACGGGAGGAGTATCGGGGTATCCTATTTTGTTGAGAGCTCCCTATGCCGCCGGCAATCTATATGTATTGACCATTCCCGATGATATGGGAAATTTATATGATTTTCCGGCAAAAGCCTTGAATGAGATTCGCCGCATTATGAGTAGGGATATGGATATCTATCTGGAGGCTCCCTCCAAAGTCGGATTGTTTGTGTATGACAATAAAACACTGGTGGTGGAGAACTTCAATGATGAACCGGTGGAAGTGCGTATTGTTACCGATGATGAGGTGACGAGGTTGGAAAATCTGGAGAATGGAGATATTCTGGCTCCCCTTCCTGCCGAACCCGTACAGAGCAGGCGTCCGGTGACACCAAAGAACTCTTTCCGTTTGTCATTACTACCCCATTCGTATAAGGCTTTCCAATATAAATGACGGGTAAGAAGATTGTCGGATAGTTATTCGGAAGGGTAACGGGAGGTCGGTTCTACAATGGGTCGGCCTCCTTTGCTTCCAGTCATCCGTGAGAATGCTTGTGTTCTTTCAATATCCTGTGCGGCAGTGTCCCGTGCCCCAGCAACTCTATCGGGCAGTTGAAGTTGCGTTCCAGCCATTCTTCCGTAACGCCGGTATCGGGATGGTAGTCCAGGGTTTCGTTGACGCAGGCAATGGACTTGACTTGCTGCAACACCGTGCCGATGTCGTGGCTGACGAGAATAATGGCGCAATCCTTGTTTATCTCTGCCAGCAGTTCGTAGAGGCGGGCTTCGAAACGCTTGTCGATGTATGTGCTGGGTTCGTCGAGAATCACCACCTGCGGGTCGGAGATGATGGCACGGCCCAGGAGGGCACGTTGCAACTGTCCGCCGCTCAAAGCGCCGATGGCACGCTGCTCCATGCCTTCCAGCCCCATGCGGGCTATCACGGCAGAGGCTTTCTCGCGGTGTCGGGCGGTGAAGCGTGAAGCCAGCGGCTTCTTGCTGCTGAGTCCTGAAAGGATGACCTCCTCTACGGTGATGGGAAATTTCCGGTCGATGCTGCTGTACTGGGGCAAGTAACCCATGGATAATTGACAATTGACAGTTGATAATTGACAATTGGCAATTTCGGAGGGGGATGGAGGGCAGGAGTGATATAGAATCTCCCCGGTAGTGGGTTTCAGCAGTCCCAGTATACATTTGATAAGGGTAGTCTTTCCACCACCGTTGGGACCGATGATACCCAGAAAATCACGTTCGTAGATAGTCAGGTTTATATCATGCAGTACGGTCCGGTTATCGTATCCGGCGCTGAGGTTCTTTATCTCTATAATGGGGGATGCAGGCATAGCTTCTTCTTCGTTAAATGGACAGAATCATCGTTTACTCTTTTACAAGCGCTCTGGCCGTATTCATCATCTCCTCCTCCCAGTCGTATGAGAGGGGATTGATAGCCACTACCCGGGTTCCGGTCTGCTGGGCGATAAGGTCGGCATTGCGGCGGTCGAATTCCG
>OMCC01000605.1_pt1 | contig 23536 bp, 20 predicted proteins | sample 1674161 | NCBI WGS metagenome assembly OMCC01 (sample SAMEA103958149, study PRJEB25191) | human gut metagenome | biome: human-associated habitat [ENVO:00009003]; feature: intestine environment [ENVO:2100002]; material: feces | place: Germany | collected 2013/2015 | reverse complement strand
ACGGATATTGACGGTAACTTTGTGTTGAAACTTACCTCTTCTAAGGCTACTCTTGTATTCAAGTACTTGGGGTACAACGAAATTACGCATCAAGTAAAAGGAAGCAATACGATAGACTTGGGTGAGGTCAAGATGTCTCCTGATGCTATTGGTTTGGGTGAGGTCAGTGTTATTGCCTCTATTATAAAGAGTGACCGTCAGACCCCTATTCCTATTTCTAACGTGAAACTGGCCAAGATAGAGGAGAAAATAGGTAATCTGGAATTCCCCGAATTGCTGAAATCAGTTCCTTCGGTGTATGTAACCCGTGAAAGCGGTGGTTATGGTGATTCCCGTATCAATATGCGTGGTTTTGATTCGTCCAACCTGGGCGTGCTGATCAATGGTGTGCCCATCAACGGCATGGAAAACGGTAAGGTTTATTGGTCTAACTGGTCCGGTTTGTCTGATGTGAGCCAGTTTATCCAGGTACAGCGTGGTTTGGGTGCGTCAGCTTTAGGTATTTCTTCTGTGGGAGGAACCATGAATATGGTTACTAAAAGTACCGAAGCCCAGAAAGGCGGATCAGCTTATTTCGGTATCGGTAACGACGGTTTCCGCAAGTATTCGGTTTCTTTCTCTACCGGATTGATGGACAACGGATGGGCTATTACATTCATGGGGTCGCTGAATACGGGAGATGGTTACGTGAAAGGTACCAATTATGAAGGATGGACTTATTTTGGAAATATCTCGAAGGTAATCAACGATCATCATAAATTGTCATTGACAGCTTTCGGAGCTCCCCAGTGGCACAACCAGCGCTCTACCATGCACTATATCGAGGATTACAAGAACAGCCCCGACGGCGGACGTTTCAATAACGGATATGGTTATATCAACGGTGAAGCGGTAGGTAGCGGTTACGGCTATAATTATTATCATAAGCCCCAGGTTTCTTTGAATCATTACTGGACTATCGACGAGAAATCGACACTGACCACTTCTCTATACGGCTCAATGGCTACAGGCGGCGGACGCCGTGCCCGTGGCGCGATGAGCAATTGGCTGACTATTGATAACAACACCGGCCGCCCTAAAGACGGTGCGATGATGACTCCGGACGGTTTGTTCGACTACGAGCGTGCTATGGCTGCCAATGCGGCTTCTCAGAACGGGTCGCAGGTGATCTTTACCAATGCTGTCAATGACCATGACTGGTATGGCATGCTGAGTTCCTATAAGAATCATCTGACTGAGAACCTGACTCTTACGGGAGGTATTGACTTACGTTACTATAAAGGGTATCATACAGAGGAAATTGATGATTTGCTGGGTGGTGAGTTCTATCTGCAGACCTCGCCGCTGGCATTCCAAACCAAGAACCAGCTGCTGAAAGTGGGTGACAAGTTCAATTACTATAGCATTGGAGAGATATTCTGGGGCGGTGTTTTTGCACAGGCTGAATATAATACCGATAAGTGGTCGGGATTCCTGTCGGCATCATTGACCGAAGAGGCTTATAGATACGATGACCGTGGTGGTACGGATTCAAGATACTCTGCCACGGGTGCGGATAAACTGGACAGAGTGTCCAGCCTTCAGAATTTTCTGCCTTGGAGCGTGAAGGGTGGTTTTAACTATAAGTTCAATGACAACCACAATGTATTTGTCAATGCAGGATATTTTACCCGCGCGCCTTTCTTCAACTCTGTCTTTGCAAGCAATACGGCAGCTCCCGAAAAGGATGTACCCTACGAAAAGATTACTACGTTCGAATTGGGTTATGGATTTAGCACGGAACAGGTCAATATTGCATTGAATGGTTATTACACTCAATGGATGGATAAGTCCTTGCGCCGTAAGATCGGTCAGGAATATGCCAACCTTACAGGATTGGACGCAGTCCACATGGGTGTGGAACTGGAAGCGACTTACCGTCCTGTCAAGTCCTTTGAATTGAAAGGTATGTTCTCTTTAGGCGATTGGAAATGGAAAGATGATATTCATTTCACTATGTATGATGAAGCGAATAATCCTATCGGAACATACGACGCTTATCTGAAAGATGTCCATGTGGGTAACTCCGCACAGCTCACTTCCGCATTGAGCGCCTCTTGGGAACCGTTCAAAGGATTTAAAATCTCGGCCGACTACAACTTCTTCGGCAAGAACTATGCAGACTTCGATCCTCAGAACCGGGTGAATGAAGCAGACGCCGGTATTGACTCCTGGAAGTTGCCGGATTATGGTACGATTGATTTGGGTATGAACTATCGTTTCAATATCACCAAAGATATCCGTGCCATCGTATACAGTAATGTATATAATTTGACTAATACGGAATATATAGCCGATGCCAAGGACGGTACGAACCATGACTGGAAAACTGCATTGGTATATTACGGCTTCGGTACTACATGGTCTGCCGGTTTTAAAGTAATCTTTTAATCTCTAAAATAGTCAATAAATATGAAGTTAAAATATAATTTAATTGCATGGTCTCTGTTGGGATTCTTTGCTGCGGCATGTGATCCCATGGACGATATTTATAATGAAATCGATGCGGAAGGTACAACGAACACCCAGACGATGGCGGAATATGTACTGACTGATGCCGATTACGAAACGATCAGCTCTGCGGCGGCGAAGGCTGCCACTTCGGATGCTGAAAAAGCATTGGCGAATGCCGTCAAGACGGATAAGGCTTTGAACGAGTTTGCATCGGCCGAGAAGTATGTTCCTTCCATCATCGCGAAGATGTTGCCTTCATGGGGGAAAGGCTCTTCGGTAGGAGTGACCTATAACTATCAGAATACTCCTTCCGATTACGTACTGGAGTATAGGACAGTGACTAATACTTCTTTGGGTGATAAGGATTATGAGGCCCTGTGGGGCGAAGGCTCTCCCGTGAAGTTCCTGGCTCCGGCACATGCTCCGGCTACCGTATTGCCCGAGTGGCTGGCCGGTCAGTATAAGGATGCGACAAAAGGTGATCTTGTGCTGGTAGATTACAAATATGACGATATTGATCCAGAATTTACAGGGGAGGACTTGTACTCTCAGGACTTTGAGTCGGTTACGGCCAATGAGGATATCGTGTTGGAAGGCTGGGAGCAGGTGACTCTGAAAGGCGATAGAAAATGGCAGGGAAAAAACTATAGTAGTAATGGTTACGCACAATTCTCGGCCAATGGCTTTGAGGGTGAGGTGGATACTTGGCTTGTTTCTCCGGCAGTAGCAGTGACGAGCAAAGATGCCGGACTGTCTTTCGACATAAAGTTCGGATACTATAATGCGGATTGTCTGGATGTATTGGTTTCCGATACATATGCGGGAAATGGTTCGATTGATATGGCACAGTGGACTAGCGTGAAAGACCAGTTCACTTTCCCTGAAGGACCTGCCAACGGTTACAATGATAATTTTGTGAATGTAGGGAAAGCCGGTCTGGAGGCATACAATGGCAAAAGCGTTTATGTTGCGTTCCGCTATGTAGGCGAGGGGCCCAAGGCGAAAACCACGACTGTTCAGCTCGATAATGTAAGTATCTCATCGGCTGTATTGGCTCCGACGAATGAAAAGCCTTATAATGCATTGTATCAGTTTGACGGAACGGCTTGGAAGGTTAAAGAAGATAGCAGATTGGTTGTAGTGACTCCTGCCGATTATGACGCTATGGGAAGCCCGGGCAGTCATGATAACTTCAGCACTTCGGATGCTCCGGAGAATTATCTGCCCCAGTTCCTGGCTCAGAAATTTCCATATGCCCAGGAAGGGGATTCAAAAGCCGTCATGTACAAATATTATAATAAGGTAACGACGATGGAGGTGGACGAGTATTTGTTCAAGGAGGGTACATGGGTTCTGAATAACAATATTGAACTGAAAGAAAAAGTGAATTTTGTACATAATGGAACCGAGTGGTTGTTTGATCCGACGGTAACGAAATCATTGGCTTCCGAAGATTATTTGATTTTGGAAAATTGGGTGAAAGCGAATAAGGATGCCGGGTATATGGATGCCAAATATGGAAACTCGGAATACTGGTTCGGTGGCAGCTCTTATTATGTAAACTTCAATATCCAGTTGGCTAAACGCCGTTCGAATGACCCCGACGGGGTGGTTCCGGCAGATGATAAAGAGGCTGAGGCTTATTTGTTGTCTATGGTTCAGGAGGGTATTGAACTGATCTTGGCAACAGAGTATCCTACAGCCGGCGCGCAAGTAAGTGGGGTTGATTGTTTCTATGTCATTTCTGCAAAAGTGTATAATGGGCTTGAAACATTTACTTATACTTATACTTTCAAAGGTTTAGGAAATGCTAAATTTGAACTGCAAGGTGAACCTGAAGTAACAAAATAAGGTTTTAAACTTGAAGATAAATAAAGTGGGTGTCAAAAACTCAGTTTTTGAAAATATGAACTTATAATCTGAAATTTGAGCATCCTAAAAGACTAAAGAAAGGGTCGTATCATTACTCCATACAGAGCTTGATACGATCCTTTTACGTGTTATAATTACTATCTGTAACTTTTCGGGGTTGTCCTTTTTGTTTTGACATCTCCCTTCTCCTATCCCCAAGTTATTCAGGAACAGCAACATTCAACTACTTCATTCCCCCTCATTAAACCCCAGGCCCTGCTGTTCGGGCTTCAGCTTCTCTGTCAGGAAATTGGTATGCTCCCACTTCGGTTCGGGCGGATTATGATCCAAGGTCCTCTCCTCGGTAGGCGTGTAGCGTCCGTTGTAAGTGCTGAAGGCGAAAAAAGCATCTCCCGGTCCGCCCAGATGGTCGAAACGTACCTTGGCCACACGCACCAGCACCTGCCCCAGCTCATCGTTACGGTCTACCACCATTCCATAATCCGTCTTGTTGAAAAAGGCCGCCGAGCCGTTGATATCATACAGCGTGGGCACAGGCCAGCGTTTGCTTCCCGGTTCGCGGCGCAACTTGGTGGGGTGCGCCACCAGAATGAGCAACACCTTGTGCTTCACGGCAAAATTGGAGAACTCGTCGAAGATGCGGCTGATGTACTGCGTTTCCGTTTCCCAGTCGGGAATCTGATGCTCGAAGCGGTTGAAGGGGTCCACCACCAGCACCTTCACTCCTTTCCGGCTCACCAGTTGGGCGGCAATGCGGAGCACACTCTCTACCGAGAAGTCCTCTTTCGGCATAATGGAAAAGACACTCTGTGCCAGGTAACGGATGGCCTGTCCGGCTTCCGGCAACGGCATCCCCTTGTGTTCGAAACGCTTGCCCACCACGCGGCGTATCAGCTTGCGGTAGTGATAGGCCAGCGGGGTATTCTCCGGGCTGAAATAGCCCACCTTCCAATCGTGGCGCAGGAGCAGGCGCATGGCAATTTCGTCCACAAACTCGCTTTTTCCGCTGCCGGGAACGCCTGTGACCGTGAGCACAAAACCACGCTCGAACTTGATCAGCCGGTCCAGATTCTCCAGTCCCGTATCGGCTCCTTCCGGCATTCCGTTGTAATAAATATCCATCAGCGTATCCCATTCGTCCATGGGGCAGAAGACTCCTTCCAACGGGATTTCCGCCGCCTGCTCCACCTGCTGGCGGAGCCTCGGAAGATCGTACTTCAACAGATACTCGTTGGCATCCTTGCAGCCTTCCCCCCAGGCCACCACCTTGCAGCGGTCCATGCCCAGGCGGCGCACCAGTTCGTCGCGCAACTCCACTCCGCGCTTGTCGGTATCCATGGCCAGGATGATTTCCGTCTTGTCATCGAAGTGCGACTCCACGAAGCGGTCCAGCCACTGAAGGTTCGCGCCTCCGGCTCCGTTGGGTACGGACACCACCTCTTCCAGTCCTGCGGCTATCAGGCTGAGGGCATCTATCTCGCCTTCGGTGATGTAGCACTTTTCCTTCCCTTTTATGGCGTCTATGTTCCAAGGAATCAGCTCGGCTCCTTTCACCATCTTGAAATGCTTTGCGGCATCCCGGAATTTCATGTTTTTCATTACTCCGTCCTCCAGGTAAGGGAAGCAGATGCAGGCTTCTTCCTTGCCGGTCTGCGGCAGGAATTCCAAGCGTTCCTCTATCTTCATCCTTGTCAGGACGTCCATCGGAATACCTCGTCTGCCGACCATGTATTCCATCATTTTTCCATTCATAATTTGTTTGTTTTTATTGATTACCGGGCATATGTAATGTACAGGCGGTTGCAGGGGGATGTGCGGCTTGCGTTGCGACGTGTTATGGTGCTGCGATGCTGCATCGTGGTACTGCGACGTGTTGCGGTACTGCGATGCTGCATCATGGTACTGCGACGTGTTGCGGTGCTGCGGTGCTGCATCGTGGTGCTGCGACGTGTTGCGGTGCTGCGGTGCTGCATCGTGGTGCTGCGACGTGTTATGGTGCTGCGGTGCTGCATCGTGATGCTGCGACGTGTTACGGTGCTGCGATGCTGTATCGTGATGCTGCGATGCTGTATCGTGATGCTGCGATGCTGTATCGTGATGCTGCGACGTGTTGCGTTGCTGCGATGCTGTATCGTGGTGCTGCGACGTGTTACGGTGCTGCGATGCTGTATCGTGATGCTGCGACGTGTTACGGTGCTGCGGTGCATCCTTCTGCTGTTTCTGCCGTTCCCGGTCTTGTTGTTTCTGTTCTCTTTTCCACATCTCGTCCTCGTTCCACGCTATGGCGAAATCACAATGAAAGCATTTCGCCCATCCCCCTTCACGGGTGATATGCACACTGAACGAAGGATCTTTGGGATTGCTTCGCGTTGCGGAACATTCGGGACAAGGCATACGGAAATGGTCCTTTCTGCGCGGCAGGCTTTTCAGCCACCGCACATAATCTGCATGTTCTTCGCGCGTCATATCCAGCTCTGTTTCAGATTATCCCAGGTGGCACGTCCGTTGGGGCGCGGGGGTGCATCGGCAGGAAGAGGAACTCCGCAATACGAACGTTCGCCGGTCAGCGGATTGTACGTTTCGTAGGGCGAGAGCGATGTCGATTCATTCTGCATCCGGCTCCTTTCTTTCAGCTTTTCTTCCAGAAAAAGACGGGTGGGCCTTTCTCGGCGGATGTAGTTGGCGAAATAAGCTTCGGCTTCGGACACGGAAGTGATTCCTCCTGTGTTTCCTTGTGCCACGACATGTTTCTTGAACAGATCACGAATAAAAGAAAGATTGTTCAAAAAGAGTTCTTTCAAACCTGACATCATCCCCACAGCCTCCAGCCAACTCTGAGTAATGAAAGCTTCATTGATGCATTGTTCCCATCGGGGTATCGTTTCGGACAATTCGGAAAATCGGGGAAGTTTATCAACAGCAGCAACAGCAATTATTTCTTTTTCTTTGTTATTGTTGTTTTTCTTCTCTCCTCTATTCTTTTCTTCTCTTATAAAGCTTTGCTTAAAGCTTGCTTGCAAATTCTTTCCATAACACTCATTATCAACACTTTGAATCACATTTTTGACTGAATTTTCATTTGTATTTTTTGCAGTCGTATTTTTCATACTTTCCGCACTACTTTTCACGTTGCTTTCCGTGCTGTTTTCCTTGTAGATTTCCTTATTATAATCCGAATGGATTGGCTTGCTGCTCTCCATGCAGACAGTCTTGTTACTATCTACATTCCTGCTTTCCATATAAATTCTCTCCTTGCTATCCATACTGGGTGCACCACTGCTTTTCAGGTAGACTTCCTTGTTATTATCCATGCAAGGTACACCACCACTTTCCATGTAGGCTTCCCCGTTATTATCCACGCAGAACGCATCACCGCTTTTCATGTAGATTTCCCCGTTATTATCCATGCAGGGCGTATCATCGCTTTTCGTATAGATTTCCTCGTTACGATCCATACAGGACGTATCACCGTTTTTCCCTTCGTTGATTCTGCCCCTTCCTATTGTAGACGCAGTTGCTTTTGCAGATGCTTTCACCGTACTTTTCTTACTACTTCTCCCTCCCTTACTGCCGGCAGCGGCACGTTGCTCGGAAAGTTTGCTCTGATATCCCATCACCTCGTCCAGATACAGACATCGGAAATACCCGTCCTCTGTAATGAGAAACAAATCGAAGTCCTTAATAAGATGTTGCAGATTTTCCACGGTAACTCCCCACTGATCGGCCAGCAAATCCAGTTCGTTAAAATCATGTTTGTATTCCTGCTGTTTTCGCAGAAACAATATCGTTTCAAGATACAAACCCAGCCCCATGCATTTCATGTCGGCATTCAGCTTCATCATTTTGTAATCCGACATCAAGCTGCAATTCAGCCGGATAAACTGCTCTGTATAATCCATTTCTTTTGTGTGTTAGTATAAATATAATGCAAAGGAACGCAAAATATAAATAGGGCGTTGCTCACAAAAACAGGCAATTGTTAATAAACATTTCCTATCTTTGCCGAGACATTTTGTAAGTAGCTATGTTTATGCTGTTTACAAATCATTATTTAATAATTTAATTTTTAGTAACATGAAAAAAATTTGAGATCATCAGCACTTGCATCAGTAATGCCGTGCGAAGAAGCGATTTAAACCCCAGCAACTTGAACGACAAAGGTGCAATAGGCCGATCCACCGCCACCAAAATTCGAGACGGAAAGATTGTGACTCCAAATTCTTACTTCAAACTGATGAAATGGATGGAAAAGGAGAAACCGGAGGTTTACAAAGAAGCCATGGAGCACATCCTGAAAGAACTGGGCAAGCTCAAAATGGAAGAGTAACCTCCCGGCTTCCCGGAAACGGGAATTTTCCCCGGTAAACGAGGGGAAACGGGAAACCGCCATAGAGCGCCTCTGTATGGAGACTGCCTCTATGGCGGTTTTTTACACCCAGGATGCATGGAGTTATAGTTATTTTATTTCCAACTATAAATCCTCCTTTTTACTCAAAAATTATTTTTCTTGTGACAGATAAATACAGAATTGCTGAATATTTACAACATTCACTTTGGGAAAATCTATATCTTTCAGCACATCATAATGATGGTCGTTGGTAACAATGTAGTGCGCATTGGCCGAAATGGCACAATCCACAAACTTATTGTCATCAGGATCGACTGTAATCAGATTAAAGTGATAGAATGGAGTTATCAATTCAACAAACGGACTGTTCAATATGGTTTTCACCACATATTCCGCCGTTTCATTGTCGGTAAGTCTTTGCAGAATTTCTATATATTCCTCCAATATTTCATTGGATACACAGAGCTTGTTCTTTCCGTCCACAAAGGATTGCCACAAGACATGGTAACGACTCCTTTGAGGAATGCTTTGAATAAGACAATTCGTACCAAGAACCAGCTAGCCATTGACGTTATTTTAATGAATGGATATCCATTTCAGCTATTTCATCCAACTTTTTCTGGTCAAGAATTCCCTTATCCCAAAGTTCATCCAACTTTGTATTCATCCGTTTGGAATAATATTGAAAGAGCACCTCTTTCAATTCTTCCAGACCTTCCTGAGATTTATCGTAAGAAAACATTTCCAACAAATGCCTCTGTATGGGGTTGAATACTGTAGTTTCCATAATTATATCGGTTATAAATTCTATGCGAATATAGAATTTATAATGATAATATCCAAAATGTTTCTCATTGATTAACGCCTATGAAATATGGCTCGATAAATCTTGCAACAATATCTCCCTTACATCCGATGTTCAAAATGTTGTAGAGTAAAATCTATTCCAGAGATCCTAATCGGATAATCTTTTTATCATTTCATATGGATTTTGAAATAAATGCCACCGGAGAAGTATTTCCCGTTGTTCAGTTCGGCAATCAGGTTGATGTGGTCTTTCCAAAGCTGGTAGTGCGCCCCGATGTTCACTGTGCGGGCGTCATATTCGGCCATCAGATCCAAGCCGTTCAAAGCTTTCACTGCCAGGTTGTCTTCCGGCAATAGGTTGAATTTGAAATTCACCCCCGCGGCAGGCCTTCTGTAATGAGGGAACCAGCAGGCACGGTAATCCACGTATGCAGCGTGAACACCCAGCGTCCCTACCCCGGCGAAACTGAAATGCTTGGTTGCCGCCAGATAATATCGTGTAAAATGATTGTTCTGCATACCGTCCTCATCGAACTTGATAGCCCCACCGCCGTATGCTTCATGCGAGGTGGGATCGTCCAGACCAAGGACTATCTGCGGAGTCCAAGACTTCCACCAGCCTTCTTTCCACAACCGCAGGCGAGCATTGAAGGCACGGTCCTGATTGGTGTACTTTCCCCAAGACTGTTCCGGAAAATAAGTGGAACCATGATTTGCATAATTGATGGTGCAGGTGTATCCCACTTCAAGCCAAGGGAAGATGGTTATGTTCAGATAATAATTGAATGTGTATTTTATCTCATTACTACTGATATACTGCAACGGAACAAGATGTAACACATTCCCTCCCGCCATAAATGTCTTGTCTTTTTGCATCTCGGCAGTGGGGGCATGAAGAAGTCCCGTTGTGCCGTATAGTGCCTGTGCCTGACTCTGTAACGAGCTAATCGTAATAAGGCATATTAAAATTAATCGTATTTTTCTACCCATTATTATGAGAATTCCATCTATCTTTGCTTCCATGAAACGTTTGCAAGCAATAGTGTTATTAGTATTGAATGGGATGGTCTGGCTGGTGTCTTTCATTCTGCTCCTACCCATTGTTTCCTTACATAGTTTATGGAAACTATGCAAAAGGATCTTTGTAAAGCCCCAATAATTGTTTTGCAAAATAATAAAAGAATTGAATATCATCTATAAAATAGCGTCTGAACAGTCGCTTGGGTTCTTTTAGGAAGCGATAGAACCATTCCATTGCCAAGATTTGGACTAGTTTGGGAGCACGCTTTATATTACCGGCTTCAAAGTCGATGGTAGCGCCAAGGGCCATAAATAATTTTACACCAGACATCCGACTACGATATTTTGCTATCCACTTTTCTTGCTTGGGTGCACCAGCTCCAACCAACAACACAGTAGCGCCACTTTCATTGACAATTCGTATCAGTTCTTCACACTCCTGTTCGTTCTTCTCGAAACCGTAAGAGGGTGAATGAGCGCCGACCACTATTTGCCTCCCTACTCTCTTGTTTATATTCTCCATCGCCTTTTTAGCAACTCCTTCGGCTGCTCCTAACAGAAAAATTTTACAATTAGGATTATTGGCATGATAATTATAGAATGCCGTAAAGAAACTGCTTCCCGGAATAGCCATCGGTAAGGATCGCTTTAATAGTTTTGATGCAAGATAAAGGATCTGGCTATCGCATACTATCCATTCCGCTTGCTGGTAGATGTCATAAAATTCTCTGTCGTACTGAAGCTTTATTAGGTGGTCGAGGTTGGGGGTGTAGAGTACACCTTCCTCTAGTTCACAAAGAAGCCTATTTTGAGTAACAGGCAGGATATTTACATTCAAAATCCGGATAAACTTCATTTTTCTTACTTTGTACATTTACAGTCAAGACTATTAACCGTGCTCCTATTGCAAAAGCTTCACATAAATTCCTTTCAATTGCTCTATGTTATAATTCAGTGAGAAATTTTCACTAATCAGCCTATACGATTTTTCACTGAACAATCTTCTCATCTCATCATTTTCCACTAATTGTTTTATATGCAGAGCAAGTAACTCCACATCGCCAGGAGTAATCAAGAAAGCATTCTCACCATCATGAAGTACTTCTGGTATAGAAGCAATATTCGTACTTATATTAGGAATACCATATGCCATAGTTTCTAGTATTGTCATAGGAAGTCCCTCATAATAAGAAGGTAATACATTTATTAAAGTGTTGGCAAGAATTTCTTTTTTCATTTCTCCATCTATCCAACCTATATAAGCAATACGATGAGCTATATGCAGTTCATCCACTCTTTTTTTTACCCCATTAATATCTCCATCCCCACATAGATAAAATTTATATTCCATATCAATTTGAGAATCCAAACGTTGAACAACATTCAACAAATCATAAACCCCCTTACGTTCACCTAAACGACCTAAAAAAAGTATATTTTTCGCTTGAATATTATAAGGATTTTTCAGATAAGTGTTTACTGCATTATAAAGTACTTCCACATTAGCTTTTGGAGCCTTTTCCTTAATCATAGGAATTAGACGTTTACTCAATACAATATTCATATCCACCAATTCTAGAATTGAATTCACATAACGTTTTTTATCTTCACTCAACGAAGCATAAAACAATTCAAATTCTGCAGCATGATGGTGCATTATAGTTTTTACTCTTAAATGATGAAGGATTTTTACCAAAAATGCTTTACGATAGAAACTACCACGCTCTGCTGTATGAAGATGAACTATCTGATATTTCCCTATCATAGCATTAAATACTATATATAAATATTTAAGCCCCAAATATAGAATCAACCAATATTTATTTTTTTCAATATGAGTAGGTATATAATCAACCTTAATATCACCCCAATTCTTATAATTTAGATAATTTTTCACAACAGAAACCATTCCTCCCTTTACACTAAGAGCGGAACCACACATTAGAACATTTATCATAGCTCAATTATATCCTTTGCTGTTTATCAAGACTATCACTAAAGAACTACAAACAAAAAAGTTAACAAAGATCTTTACTAGATAAAACAATCTTTACATAAATAAGATTTTATGGCTATATTATCTTAGAAAGCATTATTCAAATAAACTAAAACCATCTAAATCGATAAACCCAAGATAAAATTTTATAAACTAAAAAACCGACTTTATGCTTCATTTTCTCACTATAAAACCAATCCCGCCACAACGATTGATCAGCATATTGAGCCAGTACCTTTTCTGTTTCTTCATATATACTTTTAGACTTGTTCAATATAGCCTCTTTCATGACATTGCGTCTTAAATCAGATTTTGCTTTATATATAGACTTCGGATTGACAGTTATTTGTTGCTGTCTTGCATAGTCAAGAATTATATTAAACGCTATCAAAGCGTCAGCTCTGACACTACAGATTTTTCTGTTTCTAGTTACACTATTCTGATTCATTCGATATCCGTATAACTCGGCATTATAATAATAAAAGCTATTCGCATGACACAATAGTTTAAACAACACAATCCAATCTTCGCCAATACGAATACCAGGAGTAAAACGAATTTTATGTTCAAAGAAAAGAGAACGCTTATAAATTCCTCCACACACACCTAAGACAGCTTTCCGTTGTATCACCAAATCTATATATTCCTCTCTTTCACAACTAAAAGACGCTTCATATGGATGTATCTTTTTACTGTTTTTTTTAAAAAGATACATTCCAAAACGCATCAAATCATATTTATAAAATTGTATCTGATGATAAAGAATATTCAAAGCATTCTTTACCAACACATCATCTCCATCTACAAACATAATCCATTCACCTAACGACTGCTCCAAACCTAAATTCCGAGCGCAACTTACTCCCTGATTTACTGTATGTATAGTCCTTACACTCTTATATCGGGAAGCGTATTCATCACAGATTCTGCCTGAATTGTCGGTACTCCCGTCATCTACCAATATTATTTCCTGTTCGCACGGACTATCTTCACAAAGCAAACTATCTATGCACTGTCTCAGCCAATCTTCACAGTTGTAAACTGGCACTATTACTGATACTTTCATTGCTAATAAATTTACATCAATTTAGACAGCCCACGTTCTACTCCCCGCTTCACGACATTCATCCGATGAACAGAATATGGAAGATGTAATATCAACCATATTATGATTTTTCCTGTAAATCCACAGTGTAAGTATAAAATCCGTAACTTATTGCGAAACATATCACGATAATGATTATCTATTGAATTTACATAATTTGAATAAGCCAATCTAAAAATTAAATCACGTTGGGCACCGATACATACTTCATCCATATGCTCCATAAAATCATTGATAGCTATCAAGCGTGATTCTATGTTTTTTTCATTGGGAAGTTGTGTAATACTCCCCTGACGAATGTTATAAACATAGGTATCCATTTTACAGATAGCATATGATTTTACATATTTAGTAGCAAAGAAATTCCAATAATCATCTTCATGCAAAAGTCCTTCCTTAAAAAACAAGTTGTACTGAACCAACCATTCACGTTTTATCAATTTATTCCAAACAGTAGACGGATAAATCGAACGCAACATATATTTTTTTATAATCTTTTCATCATCAGTATACTCAGATACACGTTTATTATTCATCATACTGAGATACTCATATCCAGACTTTGTAACTACAGCACCAGCTTGTACAATTTCAGCTTGAGGATATTTATGAGCTACATCCATTAGCCATTCAATACATTCCGGCACTAGCCAGTCATCACTATCCAAGAAATATAAATAAAATCCATGAGCCATATGGATTCCTTCATTACGTGCCGCAGACAATCCGCCATTTTTCTGTCTGTGTTTTATCATAAAACGAATAGGTCCATTATATCCATTCAGTATTCTTTCTACGATTTCCATACTGGCATCAGGAGAGCAGTCATCCACTATAATGCACTCTATCCCTCCACTGTATGTTTGATTAATAACAGATTGGATACATTTCTCAATATATTTTTCAACATTGTAGACAGGAATGATCATCGACAACTCTATTTTCATATCCACTTATTTATGTTTAGTTTTTTACAAAATATAAAGGACGATAGCAAGAATAACCATAAAATTGCTTGTATTTAACGAACAATGCTATTACAATCATATAATAAGCAAATGAGCAATAAATATTAGTTAAAAAGACAGACAATATGTATCCCCCATGCAATGAATAATTATCAAGTTTATTCCGACACGCAAAATTGGTTTTCTTTATCAACAGAAAGAAAAAGAATATCCAAACCAAAAAACCAATATACCCTGAAGAGGAAATAGTGTCCAAATAAAGACTTTCAAAGTACAAAGCATCAGTAGCACCATGATACTTCATGTTATGTACTATCGGATAACCATACCCCAACCCTGTAAAAAAATGGTCAGAGATAAGATTATTAACATAAATAGCTTGACTCATACGCATACTTTTATTTGACCCTTTAAAGTCATGTTCAGCAGCCAAATCATCATCCCAGAAAAATAAAGCAGTCTCAATATTTGAATGATAAACATCGCGCACAACCGGAACATTAATATACAAAACAATTCCAATAATCACAAGACCTATGCCTCTTATCAGGTTCTTCCTTGTAAAAATTCCTTTATTTACAAATATATAACCAAGAAGTAATAACATCGGCACAATAACGGAACGCTTAGTAGAAAGGAAACAATTCAAAACTGCCAATATAATAAAACTATTTTTTAAAATCTTATTGTCTATTTTCTGATAAAACAATCCAAAAGTCAACATAACCAACGAAATCTGTCCCCAAGGTATAGCTCCTTCGGATTGATTTCCTGACGCACTTGAACTTAAAACCCCTCTCAACATTTCCTCACCATTCCCTACATACAACTCTCCAGAATAATCGAATGCATTAGCAAAGAGCAAGACGTACAAGTTTATATGGGTGATATAAGTGACAATTCCCCAAACTCCTATTATCAGATAAGAAATACTCAATGTTTTCACACACAAACGAAGTTCATCTTCATTCTTTATGGCAATCATTAACAAAAAAAAGGGTGAAACTTCCGTTAATGCAAACTGTATTAGACTTCGATATTGAAAACTATAATCGACTACACCAAAAAGACCCAATATCGCAATTGGAAAAATGAGATAAACAAAAGGAAACGTAGCGGCTTTGACATTCTTCTTATCTTTTCTCCATACCATATGCCTTACCATAGCAAAAAAAATAAGAATAACCAACATAAAAGTGTATAAACTTAATCCTGCAACCCGTGTCGGGGTAGGTATAATCATTTTTACTGCAATATAAAATGCACAACCATAAGCCAAAGACTTAAAGCATAGGTAAAAATGTATTAATATAATAAGTATTACCAATATATGCAACATACTCAAGAATTATGTTTTATCCCAGATGTTTCATTCGTTTTGCCCTAACTGATTTATAACATTTTCAAATTCGTTCAGATACATATTTTTATCAAACAAACGCGAGCGTTCAACACTATTTTTACTCATAACAGAAAGCTTAGAAGGATTATTATACAACTCCATAATCGCTTTCCGGATACTATTTACAAGATCATGTTCTTTATCTATAAACAAAGTCGTTGCTGAGGTACCTTCTTCAACTAGCCCCCCCGAACGGGTTGCAATAGTAGGTATTCCCGAAGCCAAAAATTCTAATATTGCTATATTAAAAGCTTCTTCACAAATACTTGGCACAACTGCTATATCAGCCGATTTATGATAACGATACAGATTCATATTATCAATATAGCCGGTAAATACAACTCTATCTTTGTGCTGAACAGCCATATTACAAACAGAAGATTGATAATCTGTCATTTGAGCTCCTTTAAAATCGGACGATCCTACAATCATCACTTTTATTTTAGGGTTATCTATAGAAAGTACAGCTTCTATCAGCTCTTTCACTCCTTTTACTTCAATAATTCTTCCACAGTAAATGATTACAAAATCATCCAATGAAAACCCTAAATTCCGACGTATTTCAGTTTTCTCCTTGAGGTGAATATTCTTAGCAAACTTAGACAAGTCTATCCTATTTTTTAAAACCGATATAGACATATCTTTTTTAGTCATAGATGACATGAACTGCTTTTTAATAAAATCACCTACTACAATAATATGACCAAATGTATCTTCCAGAAAAGGGGTAGAGAAAGTCTCACAATGTATATGATTGACAAATTTATCGGTTCCATACATTTTGGAGGGCTTAGAGAAGACACCTATTTCACAACCTTCACTAATTATATAATCAAAATCAGCTCCTTTATTGCACAAAAAATTTCTCACTCTACGGTTAAAAGGAAGTATGATTGATATATCATTTCCTGTTAATTTTCTCACCCCTCCTCTTAATTTCCACCAAAGTTTATTCTCTCTAGATTTAGGATGTTTTAATTGTACAAAATGAGTATACTTGTATTTCTTAAATTCTTGTTCAACTTTTGAATCACAACATTCCACTACCGTAAACTCGAATTTAGGAGTTCTCTCATTTTCATTTATCAATAGTTCTATTAATTGTTCAATAGCTCCTCCTTTTATAGCCGGTACAGGTAAAGCACCACACGTAACAAAACAAATCTTTCTCATCTTTTCCGTCTTTTCGATATTTGATTTAAGATAAAAGCACTCATATTCAACATATTCTGCTTATTTAAATATAAATAAAGTAATAAACATGCAGTATAAGCAAAGACTAGCTTCCAATCATTCAAAATCAAAATCACCACATATGCTAACATTAATATTAATAATTGTTTTACCATATACCAACTACTGGTGAACTTCACAAACTTGCGAGAATAATACACTCGAGAAAGAGCTGTCAACAGATGAGATAAACAAATAGCCACACAAGCTCCCCATAACCCACACTTAGGAATCAGTAAAAAATTAAATACCACCGCTGCTACTCCACCTACAACTACTGAATAGAAAGTATATTTACTTTGCCGTACAGCTGAAAATATAGTACCCAAAAAGGCACTAGCATTTGAAAATATTACTGAAATAGTCAACAGTGGAATATATACCCATGCCTCATGAAACTCTTTTGCTGTCATTAAATTGATAAAAAGTTTAGCAGAGATCAATATAATAAAATAGACCAATATTTGCACGAACATAATCATCTGAAACATCTTATTGTAATAGATAGCAAAATCAAGTTTCTTATATTCTTCAACAACAGTAACAATCCACGCTTGCTGAAAAAAATTAAAAATTAAATTCATAATTCCCGGTAATTTCCCCGCAACTGCCATCAACCCAAGAGCAAATAAACCCACATAATCTTCTAATAAGGGTCTGTTCAATCCCGAAATTAGCCACCACAATATAGAAGTAGGTATCAATGGAATAGAAAAACGAAGCATTTCTGTCAAAGCTTCCTTATCCCAATCATTAACAGACAAATACTTATAGGAATTAGAATAAAAAAATGTAAATAATGCTGTAACAATATTAGCTCCAATAGTTGCTAATACAAAGCCATATACTCCTTGGGTAGGTATCAAAAGAAAAGAAAGAAATGCTGTCGTTATCGTCTGTACAATACCTGTAAAACTGAACACTGACATTTGGTTAATACCTCGACAAAAGTCCTGTGTATATTTTTGAAAAATATTAGAAATAAGAATTCCATAGATAAACCATATATTATCTATGAAAACATTTTTCATAGGTAAATAAGAGATCCCCCAAAATACAAACATGCATATTATGGAACACAAAAACTGAAATATAAACCCTGTAGAATAGTAATTACATACTTTTTGCTTCGTGGCTCCTACCGGATATATGTATATAGCATCGCTCATATCACAAGCAACCACATTGAGTAACAAATTTGCATAAACAATCAAAAGATCAGTAGTTCCATAATCAGCGGGTGACAGCCAATTAGTATAAAACGGTAACATGAAGAACCCCATCAATTTAGATCCAATGTTACCAATTACTATAAAAGAAATATTCTTTACTAGTTTATCACTACGCCCCATAGGTCGTCTTTTAATTCTACAACATAACTATTAATGGTATAAAACCTGTTTAGCTTCTTTCAGTGTCAAGAAACCCTCATCACGAATAAGTTCCTCATCCATCTGTTCACCCCACCAATCTATATTGACATCTGCTCCAAAAGATAAAGCAGAGGAAGAATTAACTGTTGCTACACATTTAAACGAAACTCCCATGACAGCAAGCATTTGCATTGGTATATTCTTATTGAAATGCAACGCTTCTGGAAAATCTTTCTCATAATTCCTTCCATCACGCGGATGTTTTTTTATAATGATATTTTCTTCACCGTAGTGTTCGATTATTGTACGGTACATTTCAATCTGTTCTTTATCTGACATTTTCCCATCTTCAACAAAAGCTTGGGTAAGAAGTATCACTTTACGACTTGCTAATTCCTGTAAATCCTCTTTGCTTAAATCAAATATGCCAAGAAGATATTGTTTTTTTTCCTTAGAACTACTGTCCCATTCTTCAGATAATCTTTTTACTATATTTTTTTTATTTTCATGATAAGGCTTATTATAAGGGGAAGATGTATAAATAGTTGTAACCATACTGCTTGTTCCTACAGGATGTTGGTAATAATCCCCAAAAAGCAAACGTTTTAACCTTTTCTTCAAAGGAGAGTATGTTTCAAATTCTTTATATTCACGATAGAGATTTGAATTTTCCCAAATATCTAAAACATTAGGACAATCTTCAATATACTTCATTTTCAACCCTCTCAATAAATCCCAATAAAAATCTAACCCATAAATATCAGCATCAAAAAGGAAAGCCCAGTCCTTTCTCCTTTTTACAAGAGTATATAAAGCCAAAACATATTTATTCTTATGCCAAAAATCCTTTAAATCAATAAATGTTGAATTAGGAAATTTTTTTCTGATATTTTCAGGTATTGTATGAGCAAAAAAGAAAAATGTATTATCAATCTCCTTTTGACTACTCATCAATAAATAGAAAGTAAGTACATATGTAGAGCAAGGTATACATACCCTTGACATTTTAGAGTTATTCATTTTACCAAATTCAAATTTCCGTTAATATAACTATAAACCTAATATTTCCCAACTTTAGATATTTGTTGTTACAACCTCCTTTATCAGATACTATCATGCATACTTTTATACATTATCTCAGCAATAATAAAATCTTCCTCCCAATCAATATCTTTCGAATGAAACTCATCCATAACATGGAGCAATGGCTTCTGCCCTATACGATTCTTTTGTTCAATATAAACTTCTCTTTTCGCAAGAAACATTGTATGATTTATCTCATACAACGGTTCCAAATCCTGTGTCCTAGGCCAAGGAATATTGGTCGTATTATTTATCAACTTACCTTCTTTATTTAATAAAAAATTTCTTAATTCAGTTACCCCCACAAGAGAATCATAACCTTCATGTATTTTAGATAAATATAATTCAATACCCTTGTCGTATTCAGCTGAACTTGCTAAAGGAGTTGTTACATGTCCCCACATAATATGATCTGCATCAGTTATAGTGGGCACATAACAAATTAAATCCTGAAGGTTAGTAGAGCCCAAACAGAGTTCCTCTGGACGAGGTATAATTCTCACACGTTTATCCTGTGAAAACTTTTTAGCAACCTTCATACAGGTCTCATCATTTGTCGAAAGTATTATTTCATCTATTTTTTCACAACAAAGTAACTGTCTTATTTTATTCTCAATAAGTCCGCCCTCAATACCTGCAAACGGACGGGTATTCTTATTTTTTACTCGTTCACTACCTTTACGAGTAGGTAAAAAAAATGCTATTTTATCCATATTTATAAATATTGATAGATAGAGATCACATCAAGGTTTTTATACAAAGATGGAGTCAATGAAATTATTTCATTGCAACCTTTATTTTTAAAATCGTCAAACAATATTTTATTCTCATTAGAAAGAGCCATCTCTTTTTCCGAAAGCACCTCTCCTTTGTATCCGTCATATCCAACAACATATACCTCTTTCGCCCCAAGGGACAAAGCCGTTTGTAATGCGACTGTAGTGCAAGAATCAGGAAATGATTCAGTAAATGTGATTTCAGACAGTTCAAAAGCAGAATCCTCTGCATAACTAGGAACTTCAGTACCCATCAACCGAGGATAAGGAGGCAAAATACAAACCCCATTAAAATTTCTATCCGATATATTGCGTTTCAATCTTTTTGCCTCATTTCCCACTAAACAATATAACTTTTGATTAGGTAAATCATTATAAAAAGAAGCATGACGAGATGTCACAAAAATAAGAGGCATATCAGGATTCAATAGAATATATTCCTTTATGGCATCTAAGTGTTCAACACTAGAATTCCCTCCTCCAATAATCAACACCTTAGTTACCTTTTGCTGTTGTAACAATGGATAACGTGCATTATCTTTTACCTTATTCTTTTTATTATTCAAAGCCCTAACAATGCTGTTAAAACTATATGTTCTATTAGTTGCCCACTCCATTACCTCTTTCTGGGGAATAGAATTAGCACCTGAAATCATATAAGGAAGATTAGTACCCCATTTATGTTGTTCATACAAAGGTTGGAATGTTGTAATAACATCACCCAAAACATTAAAGTCTACATCAAGCCCCTTTTTATTGAGATAGGTCAGAAGTAATTCCATGTTGAGATTTCCCGCACCACGTCCCATGCCCAGAATAGTAGCGTCCACATAATCTATACCACAATCAATTGCTGTCAAAGTATTGATCAATCCCATCTGAAGATTATTGTGACCATGAAAACCTATGGAACAGGATATATTACTTTTTACTACCTGGAATATTTCCCGGACATCCTTCGGTGTGACTCCTCCAAAAGAATCAACCATACAGAACAGGTCTATTATCCCATCCAGTCTATTAAGTTTATTATAAAAATCATCATAATCACCCCACTTGGACATATACATCACATTAAAGCCCACTTCAAACCCCATAGATTTTACACTTTGAGCCAACACCAACGCCCTGTCAAAGTTATTGGGATCTATAGCAATACGGACCATATCAACCAAACCAATGATTGGTTGAAGAAGATGTACCATGTCAGCAGGATGAGTACCCTTCTCATTTAGCATCACCACAAGTTTCTTTGTACATGTTTTACGTAAATGTTTCAACACAGAAATTGGCGAATAGCCAAATTTTCCAAGATATTCTTTAGATGGATTATTACGATAACCAACTTCTAAATAATCAATGGGCAACTGATTCATTGCCTGAATATAGGAATCAACCACTTCTGAAGAAAAATCCCAATTGGTATAATATCCACCATCCCTTAATGTACAATCTAGAATCTTGAACATAGAATATTATTTATAGAAATTTATTATTATCATTACAAAAATTACATCACACAAAAATATTCATAAATATCTCACCTTTTGTAATTCTCTCCTCTCAATACGCATTCTTCTCCCCCACAATCACATGCGCAACAATCTTATAGATGATATATAAGTCAAGCAATATTGTCCAATGATCCATACCAGATATCACCCTTTATACATTCCTCATCTAAGACAATTCTTTCGTTTCATACGGAAACAGTGCGTCTAAGCTCAGCTGATAACCCCGAATTTTATAAAATAACACACCATATACTTATCAATCAGACGGACATAAGCTTCCATATGAGCTAACATATGTGGACGGGAACCTACTATTAACATACTACCTTTAAACACATTGATAAACTAGGGAAGTTTATTAATATTAGAACGAAGAAGTAAATTCCCAAATTTTGTTTTACAAGGACCATTAGCATAGCCTGTTTGCTGTCAGCTACATCGTTCACTTTCATTGAACGGAATTTATAATATACAAAATCTCCACCATTCAAATTCTTACGCATCTGCTTAAAGAATATAGAAGCAAAGAACTTTATGATACTTTTGACAATGAGATAGACGAAAGAAAAAAACAGTAATAAAAAAGACTATAGACAACAATATTAAAGATACATTTCAAAGGATATTATTTCATAATCCAATCTCCCTATTTAAAGTTCTCGCACCACGTATATCCTCAACAACCTCATCTGCTGTACGATTCCCATCGTCCGGCAAATTCTAAAGTCCAATTTAGAGCATCTAGCATATTATCCTCGACTAGTAAGGAAGCAGAGAACTGTTTCATTGATCCTAACTCAATATCAGAGTCTAACTTTTTCAACATATCCATTGAATAGTTTTTTTCTGAGAAAAAAATGTAATATTTAGCTATCACAAAAAACATAACGTCAAATACTACTCTGGCTTCTGACTAAGTAATTGAACTGTTTCGGTAAATTCTGCAATGACAGAGGTTAGTCTAGGATTATCAAGGCGGACAACAATCGCTGCATAATTCGGTATTCCTTCAGCATCTCGAATATCAGCAGACATAAAAACAAAATCGGACTTACGCAATGAAGAATTAAACCAAATTTCAAAAAGACGATTACGCATTTCCTGTTTACTGTCCCCTGTTTCACAGATATATAATAAGGTTGTATTGGAACATTCAAAAAACTCATAAACGATAGCCATTATCGTTTGTTTCATTTTAGAATCTCGTGGCGACTTTTTATTATTGGTATTGGCTATAATGAACTGATACGACTCATCACTAAGCATCAGTTCATCTTCAAGGAAACTGACATTATAAGTTACTCCAAAATCCGTAACAAACTGAAAGGACATTGAACCTTCAGAAGCAGTTACCACGTAAGGAGAATGAGAATTAATACGATCAAGATTAAGATCTACCATACTTCAAAATAGGTAGCTTCCTGCCCTGTACGTTTCTTGAAATCCTCTTTCATTTTTTTTTCCAGCTCCTTAACATATTCACGCTTTAACTTCCTTGCTTCTTCCAATCTCCGAAGGGCATCTTCGCGTGTCATTTTTTTAGTGC
>OMCC01000595.1_pt1 | contig 23761 bp, 17 predicted proteins | sample 1674161 | NCBI WGS metagenome assembly OMCC01 (sample SAMEA103958149, study PRJEB25191) | human gut metagenome | biome: human-associated habitat [ENVO:00009003]; feature: intestine environment [ENVO:2100002]; material: feces | place: Germany | collected 2013/2015 | reverse complement strand
AACACACCAATCCCGAATATGTATTCTTCCAGATGGACGTTTACTGGGTAGTGCGCGGCCAGAACAGCCCGGTGGATTACTTCAACAAGTATCCCGGACGCTTCACCATGCTCCATATCAAGGATCACCGCGAGATTGGGCAGAGTGGTATGGTAGGTTATGATGCTATCTTCAAGAATACGGATACTGCTGGCGTGCGCCACATCGTAGCTGAGATTGAGAAATACAGCTGCCCCGTAGAAGAGAGTGTGAAGCAGAGTCTTGACTACTTGCTTGATGCTCCTTTCGTGAAGGCATCGTATAGCAAATAAAACATGATGGCGGCTATTCATTCATAAGCTCGGCCGCATCATTTTCTTGACGCGGGCACAACCGGATGAAGAATCCGGGGTGCCCGCGTTTTTTTACTTCCTTCCGAAGTCGGCCGGAATTTCCCCCCATTGCTTTGTCTCCCATTTTAGGATGCGGGTGGTGTAGGTGTTTTCGCGCAACCACTTCTCCGCACGTTCTATCAGGCAGAAAAGCTCTTCGGTCTTGGCGTCGCGCGGCAGTTTGGTCTTGCATTTTTTCTGTTTTATCCAGTTGATGGCGTTCACGCTGTCACTGTAGATGGGCATGTCGAAACCTTTCTGTTTCAACAAGGCAAGTCCGTGGACAATGGCGAGGAATTCGCCGATATTGTTGGTTCCATACATCGGCCCGAAGTGGAAGATTTCCTGACGGCTGGCGACGTGTACTCCCCGGTACTCCATGGCACCGGGGTTTCCGCTGCAAGCCGCGTCTACGGCAAGGCTGTTTTCCGCGACGGCGGTGGGAAGGGGAGCGTCGGCGCCGGGAATAGTCTTGGCAGGAGAAGGGGCTGACCGCTTGATGTACGCGTACGGCGAAGAGGCAAAGGCTTTTTCCGCTTCCTCGCGTGATTCGAATGACTTGTATTTTGCTCCTTCGTAGCCTTTGGTCTGCAGTTGGCAGTCTGTCCAGGAAGTGTAGATACCCGGGCTGACTCCCGCCCATACGACGTAATATTTTTCTTTCTTCATAACTGCGGACAAAGGTAAAAAAGAAAATCCGAACAACTTAACTCTTTCATTTGTTTCTTTGTATGGCGGATATAAAATAAAGAAGAGAAGACTCAATAAAAAAAGAAAGGACAAAAAATGAAGAGAACATTTGCAGAAGCCATGGCGCATCGCCGTAGTTATTACTCTATCGGCAGCGATTCGCCAGTACTGGATGAAGAAATAGTACACATTATTCGTGAAGCCGTAAAGAATGTGCCGTCAGCTTTCAATTCACAGTCTACAAGAATTGTATTGTTGCTGGGCGACGAACATAAAAAATTGTGGAACATCGTGAAGGAAACCCTGAAAGCACGCATCTCTGCCGAGGCTTTTGCCAAGACGGAAGCCAAGATTGACGGCTGTTTTGCCAGCGGACACGGTACTGTGCTCTATTTTGAAGATACTTCTGTAGTCAAGAAGCTGCAGGAAGCATTCCCTTCCTATAAGGATAATTTCCCCACTTGGTCACAGCACACCTCCGCTATGCACCAGTTTGCCATCTGGACTATGCTGGAAGATATGGGGTTGGGCGCCTCCCTGCAACATTATAACCCCTTGATTGACGACGAGGTACGTCGCACCTGGAACCTGCCCGACGACTGGATGATGATTGCACAGATGCCCTTCGGTACACCCACCGGTGAACCGGGAGAAAAGGAATTCGAAGATTTAAGCAAGCGTATCAAAATTTTTCTCTGATACAGAGGCGTTTTCAGCTTGGAATTGCTACCTTTGCAGGAAACCTGTAACTCGTAGCAGATATGATACGTATTTTCTTGACCGGCTACATGGGAGCCGGTAAAACTACTTTAGGAAAGGCTTTTGCCCGCGAAATGAATGTGCCGTTCATTGATTTGGACTGGTACATCGAAGAACGTTTTCACAAATCAATCCGTGAATTGTTCACCGAGCGGGGAGAAGCCTCTTTTCGTGAATTGGAGCGAAACATGCTGCATGAAGTAGGGGAATTTGAGGATGTCGTGGTCTCTACCGGTGGCGGTACTCCTTGTTTTTTTGACAATATGGAGTATATGAACGGTTGCGGGCAGACGGTGTTTCTGGATGTACACCCCGATATTCTGTTCCGCCGGCTCCGGGTGGCGAAGCAGCAACGCCCCATCCTGCAAGGCAAGACGGACGAAGATTTGCGCACCTTCATTGTGGAGGCGCTGGATAAGCGTGAGCCTTTCTACTCGCAGGCCCGTTATCGCTTTGATGCCGGTTATCTGGAAAGCCGCAGCCAGATTAGCGAATCCGTGCAACGGTTACGCCAACTTTTAGGACTTTAATCCCTTGTAAATGTGTATTTTTCAGTCCGAGGAGCTGGATATATTAGATTTATGTGTATTTTTGTCGCCCCCTTTATAAGACACACTATAGTGGGAAAATAGTAAATTGTAAATAGTCTAATAGTAAATGTACTGATGAGAAAATGGCGTATTGAAGATTCAGAAGAGCTGTACAACGTAACTGGTTGGGGCACTTCGTACTTTGGTATCAATGACAAAGGTCATGTTGTGGTGACACCGCGTAAGGATGGGGTTGCTGTCGATTTAAAAGAGTTGGTGGACGAGTTGCAGTTGCGCGATGTAGCGGCTCCGGTATTGGTGCGTTTTCCCGATATTCTGGACAACCGCATCGAGAAGGTGTCCTGCTGCTTCAGACAGGCAGCCGACGAGTACGGGTATAAAGGAGAGAACTTTATTATCTATCCCATTAAAGTGAATCAGATGCGTCCCGTGGTAGAAGAGATGATTAACCATGGGAAGAAGTTCAATCTGGGGCTGGAAGCGGGTTCAAAGCCGGAGTTGCATGCTGTGATAGGGGTCAATACAGACCCGGGTTCCCTCGTGGTTTGTAACGGATATAAGGACGAGAGCTTCATTGAACTGGCACTGTTGGCACAGAAAATGGGCAAACGCATTTTTCTTGTTGTAGAGAAACTTAATGAGTTGAATCTTATTGCCAAGATGGCGAAGCAATTGAAGGTGAAACCTAATATCGGCATTCGCATTAAATTGGCTTCCAGTGGAAGTGGCAAATGGGAAGAAAGCGGAGGAGATGCCAGCAAGTTCGGACTGACATCCAGTGAACTGCTCGAAGCGCTGGACTTCTTGGAGAAAAAAGATATGAAGGACTGTCTGAAGCTGATACATTTCCATATCGGCAGTCAGATAACCAAGATACGCCGCATCAAGAATGCTTTGCGTGAAGCTTCGCAATTCTTTGTGCAGCTGAACAAGATGGGCTTCAACATCGAATTCGTGGATACCGGTGGCGGTATGGGAGTTGATTATGACGGTACACGCTCTTCAAGTAGCGAAAGCTCCGTCAACTATTCCATCCAGGAATATGTCAACGATGTGGTGTCGACTTTCGTCGATGTTGCCGACAAACACGGGTTCCCTCATCCCAATATCATTACCGAAACGGGACGTAGCCTGACTGCCCATCACTCCGTGCTTATCTTCGAAGTGCTGGAAACGGCTTCCCTGCCCGAAATGGACGACGACTGGGAACCGGGAGAGGATGCTCACGAACTGGTGAAGGAACTGTATGACATCTGGGATAATCTGAGCCAGCGCAGTATGCTGGAACCTTGGCACGATGCGCAGCAGATACGCGAAGAGGCACTCGACCTTTTCAGCCATGGCATCGTCGACCTGAATACGCGTGCACAAATAGAGAAACTCTACTGGAGTATCTGCCGCGAAATCAACTCCATTGCCAGCGGCATGAAGCACTGCCCCGAGGAATTCCGCAAGTTGAGCAAGCTGCTTGCCGACAAGTATTTCTGTAACTTCTCGCTGTTCCAGTCATTGCCCGATTCCTGGGCTATCGACCAGATGTTCCCCATCATGCCCATACAACGGCTGGATGAAAGACCCGACCGCGAGGCTACCTTGCAGGATATGACTTGCGACTCGGACGGCAAAATTGCCAATTTCGTCAGCTCGCGTGCCGATACGACCACCCTGCCGCTGCACTCGTTGCGCGACAAGGAACACTACTATCTGGCGGTTTTTCTGGTCGGAGCTTATCAAGAGATTCTGGGAGATATGCACAATCTGTTTGGTGATACGAATGCCGTGCATGTGTCTGTCAATTCCAAAGGCTACACCATCGACCAACTGATTGACGGCGAGACGGTGGCTGAGGTGTTGGACTACGTGCAATATAATCCTAAAAAACTGGTACGTACGCTGGAAACTTGGGTGACGCAGTCCGTCAAGGAAGGGCGTATCTCTGTGGAAGAAGGGAAGGAATTCTTGTCTAATTACCGTTCCGGACTGTACGGATATACTTATTTGGAATAAAATGGAGAAACTGACTGTAATAAAGGTGGGTGGCAAGATTGTAGAAGAGGAAGCCACCCTCTATAAGTTATTGGATGACTTTGCAGCCATCGAAGGCTACAAGGTCTTGGTACACGGAGGCGGACGCTCGGCCACGAAGCTCGCTGCCCAACTGGGTATTGAAAGTAAAATGGTGAATGGCCGCCGCATCACTGATACCGAAACGCTGAAGGTGGTGACCATGGTGTATGGCGGACTGGTGAATAAGAATATCGTTGCCGGCTTGCAGGCGCGTGGTGTCAATGCACTGGGCTTGACGGGAGCCGATATGGATGTAATCCGTTCGGTAAAGCGTCCCGTGAAGGAGGTGGATTATGGGTTTGTGGGCGATGTGAAGCAGGTGAATGATGCTTTCTTGGCAGACCTCATTCATAAGGGTGTGGTTCCCGTGATGGCTCCGTTGACACACGATGGAGACGGGCACATGCTGAATACGAATGCCGACACTATTGCCGGAGAGACCGCCAAGGCTTTGGCAGGTTTGTTCGATGTAACTTTGGTGTTCTGCTTTGAAAAGAAGGGTGTGCTGCGCAGCGAAGACGATGATGACAGCGTGATTCCACAGATAACGCCGGAGGAATTTAAGCAATATGTAGCCGATGGAGTGATTCAAGGTGGCATGATTCCAAAATTGGAGAACTCTTTCGAGGCATTGAATGCCGGTGTGACTGAGGTCGTAATTACTTTAGCATCAGCCATCAACGGGAACAGTGGAACCCGTATCCGAAAATAATTCAAAAAAAACGGCAATAGGCTGTAACTTTCTGAATACTTAACCGTCAATTTATTAGAGATGCAAGAACTCAGCTTTCGCAATGACATTCTCCCGCTGAAGGACAAGCTCTTTCGGTTAGCCCTGAGAATTACGTTCGATAGGGCAGAGGCAGAGGATGTCGTGCAGGAAACGCTGATAAGGGTCTGGAACAAGCGTGACGAGTGGTCGCAATTCGGCTCTATCGAAGCCTATTGCCTGACAGTGGCAAGAAATCTGGCGATAGACCGTAGCGAGCGAAAAGACTCCCGTACCGTGGAGCTGACCCCCGAAATGGAGCAGGCCTCCGATGCATCGGGCCCTTACGAGAAGCTGGTGAACAAGGAACGGATGGCGTTGATACACCGGCTGATGAACAGACTTCCCGAAAAGCAGCGGCTGATTATGCAGCTTAGGGATGTGGAAGGTAAAAGCTATAAAGAAATAGCAGCAGTCCTGAACTTGACCGAGGAGCAGGTAAAAGTGAACCTCTTCAGGGCGCGGCAAAAAGTGAAACAAACGTTTATTGATATAGAAGGTTATGGACTCTAAATATATAGAACAACTCTTGGAGCGCTACTGGCAGTGCGAAACTTCTTTGGAAGATGAGGCTGAATTGCGTGCTTTCTTTAGCGGAAGCGATGTGCCCAAGCACTTGCTTCGCTACAAGGATTTGTTCGTATATCAGCAGCTTCAGCAGGAAGTGCATCTGGGTGAGGATTTTGATGCCCGGGTGCTTGCCGAAGTGGAAGTTCCGGTGGTCAAGGCAAAGCGCCTGACACTGGCCGCACGCTTCATGCCGCTGTTCAAAGCCGCCGCAGTAGTGGCAGTGGTTCTTTCGCTGGGAAATGTGATGCAGCATTCATTCTTTTCGGATGTAGAGGAAGTAGCCGCAACCGATACTATCGGTAAACAGATTTCCGCACCGTCGGTAGCTCTTTCGGGAGATGTGCCCGTGTCTCATGAGAAGCAGGTGATGGACAGCCTGCGCCGGGTGAACAAGGAGCTGGAAATCAAGGAATAGATATTTTCATTTGCTTTTAAAATAACATTTTCATTTGCTTTAAACATAATAATAGTTAGTGTGCTTTATTAAAACAACTTGAGGCTGTGAAGTTTCAATTCTCTCAAAATCTTATAAAAACTAACTAAAATAGAAGGGACGCCGCGTGATGCAGCGTCCCTTTGTTGTTCTTGCCTGTGGGTTACAAGGCTTTTTATTTAAGGGAGTTATTATTTACAGTATATATAGTTTGGAGTCTGCCGTTTTTTTTCTCAACTTTACTCACTGCAAATATATACAATGGAGAAGATGAGAAACATACTATACATCTGTATTATGCTTTTAGGCATTATGTGCTTTGTAGGCTGTAATGACTGTCATGGCAACAAAAAACTTTTGGCGCAGACCGACTCTTTGTTGCAGAGCCGTCCGGACAGTGCGCTGAAGTTGCTTAATTCCATAGAAAAGGATGTTGGGTTTTCAGAAGCGGAGTGGATGCAGTTCGTTTGGAACTGTGCGCAGGCCCGCTACCGTATGGGTATGTCATTGGCGGAAGATTCGCTGCTTCCTGAAGCGATACACTACTATCGTGAGCGGAAAGACTCTTCCCGTATGCTTGATGGCTACCTGCTTGAAGCCTCCTATTATAAATGGATGAAGCAGGAGGAACGCATGGATGAAGCGATTGAGAATGGCTTGGACTATGCCATAGCCCGGAAAGACACCTTCTGGCTTCTTCTTTTTTATCGGGGAAAGGCAGAGATAGCTTATCTGAGAAATGACCACTCCCAGGCGATAGAGTTGATGGAAAAGATATTGCAATATGCTGATAAGCTATCTGTCCGGGAACATTGCTCCATACTCTATGACCTGGGACTCAATATGGCGCTTGCCAACCACCCTTCTTCTTCGGATTACCTGGAACAGAGTATTGACATGGCATTGGCGGCAGCCGATACAGCTTCGGCCTGTCACTATCTGAGGAATTATGCCGCTTTTCTTGCCAACAGCCATGAATATACCAAGTCCAATGAACTGCTTCACCGGGTTAGACGGCTGATGCCTATGACCGACAACTATCCCATTCTGCAGGTAATCTTTGCTGAAAACTTCCTGAACCTTCATCAGTTGGATTCTGCCCGTTACTATTGGGAGCAGGCGTGGAACAATGAATTGAAGCAGGAAGAAAAGAGAGCCGAGGGCTTTTCTGTACGCAGTGCGCTGGCACAGTTGAAAACAATTCTGGACTATACTTCCGGGGCACCTTTGGACATTGTCACTTTCGGTAGGTTTGCTGATTCTGTCAGGAATGAGATGAGGGACCAGAATAGCGTGATAGAGCAACAGCTGGTGACCAGGAACAAGCTTCAACAGTTGAACTATGAGTTGATAATCAAACGGCAGAAGACACGGATGTATTCGATGCTGGTTGTTGTTGTGTTTGTCGGGGTACTTGTTTCCCTTACCTTTTATATCCGTAACAGACGGAAGCGCCTTGCCGAAGCCGAGGAACGTATTGATGCACTGACCCGCCTGCTGGAAGATGCCCAGAAGGTATCGGACAATCAGGAAGAGAATAGCGGTGCTTTCTTCAAGAAGCTGCTTCTTCAGCAGCTGGGTATCATACGGCTTGTTGCCAATACGCCTACCTCACAGAACCAGGCGTTGCTGAAACTTATTTCGGGCATCGGCAATAAGGAGATTCCGGTGGAAGGACTTCTTGCCTGGGCAGACCTTTATCCGGTAATTGATAAACTATACGATGGCTTTTATTCCCGCATGATGGAAAAGTTCGGACAGGTATTGTCTGATAAGGAAGTGCAGATATGCTGTCTGCTCTGTGCCGGTTTCTCCACGAAAGAAATCGGTGTGGTCACCCAACAGACAAGTGCAACCATCTACGTGCGTAAGACTTCCATCCGAAAGAAGATAAATGCAGGCGAAAAACAGGATATTGTGGAGTGCATAAGAGGCATTTAGACCGGAAGAGGCCGGATTAAGACTTTTATAATATGTCATTGTTGATAATCAGTGCTTTATGTGCTAAGTATTAAGACTTTTAATAGTGCGATTTAGTAGGAGTTAAGAGACTTCTTGCCTTAACTTTGCATCAAATCAAAAAACAGAAAGTCTTATGAAAAGTACATTCAGAACAATGGCAATCGCAGCGTGTTTCGCACTTGTATCTCTTACTTCATGTTACTTCCCCGGAAGCGACCAGTATAAAATAAAGTCGGCAACTAAGGAATATGTTAAGTCGCAGTTAGGCGAAGGTGAGAAATTCCGTTACGGATACCTGGAGCGTAAATGTGGTCGTAACGTAGACGGCAAATTTTGCAAGTATGCCGAAGTGCACTATGAGGTAATAAGCGCGTCGGGCGAAACTTCAGAGAAAATGCTCTTTCTGCTGATGTCGGAACATTGCGATTCCGTATTGGATATCTCGGAGGAGAGAGACAAGGAGTGGACCAATAAAGAAACTCTTTCGTCAGAAGAGATAAAGGCAATCATCGAGTCAGCTTTAAAAGACAAACTCTAAACACCGGCATTTATGAAAAAGATTCTTGTTATAGCTATCGTATGCCTGTTGGGTAGCTTTGCCGCAGCGGCACAAACAGTGAAAGTAAACGGTACAATTGTAGATGAACAGAACCGTCCGGTGGAATTTGTCAATGTAGCCCTGATTTCCTTGCCCGACTCTTCATTCGTTACGGGAAGCACCACTGATGGCAAAGGTAAATTTGCTTTGAGAGCCACTGCCGGTTCGGATTTCCTGTTAAGACTCTCTTATATCGGTTACGTCGGCGAACAGATTGTCATCAGGACTCCCCAAGGCACTGTGCAGATGGGAGACATTATCTTGAAAGAACAGTCGGTAGCACTGGACGAGGTGGTAATATCGGGCAGCAATATCACGCAGAAGGTAGACCGCATGGTTGTAGTACCCACCGCTACTGCCATGAAGAATTCCTATAATCCCTACGACCTGATGCTGAACCTTGCCATTCCGCACTTGAAGGTGGATGCTCTTGGTAAAGGCCTGGAAGCCAATGGCGGCAGCGTACAGACACGTATCAACGGTATTGTGGCTACCTCCACCGAAGTGGCAGCCCTCCTGCCCAAGGAGATTGTAAGAATAGAATTCATCGAAAATCCGGGAGAGCGCTATGGCGACAGCAGCCTGGGCGCTGTGGTGGACATCATTGTCCGCCGCCGCGAAACGGGTGGACTGGTCAATATACAAGCCACTAATGCTCCCCACATGTTGTTTAGCGAGGACAATGTGGTGGCAAAGTTCAATCATAACAAGTCACAATGGGGATTGTTCTATAACTTGTCTGCCCGTAACTTCAAAAAAACATATACGGATATAGACGAGACATATGTGTTGGAAAATAAGACGATACATCGTGTGCAGGAGGGGCTTCACGACCAAAACAAGCACTTTACCCACAATATCGACCTCTCTTATAATCTGACGGAGCAGGATAAGTACGTATTCAACGTCGTGTTCCGCAACAGTATCTATGATGCTCCCTCTCTGAACCAGTCGAACAAACTGTATGATGCTGCGGATGCCGATAACTATATCTTCTCCGGACTGAAGAACAAGCAGTCCAGCTACACTCCTTCGCTCGACCTTTATTACCAGCGTACATTACCGAAGAATCAGATGCTTACGATGAGCGTGACCGGTACGCTGATGCACACCGACAATAATAGGCTCTACCACGAATATACGCCTCAAGCCGAAGACCTGGCGATGATTGAAACAGATGTGACGGGGAATAAGCGTTCCATTATCGGTGAAGCCATCTACGACAAGCGTTTCAAGTCCCTCGTATTCAGCGCCGGATTGCGCCACTACCAGATGTATGCCAGGAACGAGTATGCAGGCTCTTCACCCGTCGTATCGGAGATGAACCAGGCAAAGACAGCGGCGTTTGCCGAGGTGCAGGGAAATATCAGGAAAGTGAGCTATGGTGTGAGTGCCGGACTGACCCGCTCTTATTTCAAGGAAGGAGGGGAGGAGCATACCTATTACACCTTTACCCCCACTGTCCGTCTGAACTTCTCGCCGCACAAGAACGGCAACATCAACTATCGGTTCAATGTCGAACCTAAGATTCCTTCGCTCAGTGCATTGACCAATGTGGAGCAGGCGATAGATACCATCCAGATAGTACGCGGCAATCCGGCATTGGAGACTTACAGCGTTTTTAACAATACGTTGAACTACTCCTATATGAAACAGAAGTTCGTCTTCATGCTGAATGTGACGCATGGCTATCACAAGAATATCATCATGGAGAGCGTGTTTGCCGAGGGAGACAAGTTGGTTTCGATGAACGAGAACCAGCGTTCTGCGCAGTTTCTGCGCTTTGGCCCTTCTTTCACATTCCGCGGACTGAACATTGGTAGTCTGAAGAATTTCCTGACGCTGAGTATAGATGGTGGATTTACACGTTACTGGTCTAACGGCAATACCTATACCCATACGTATAATGACTTCTATTACAACCTGGGTGCCGTGTTCAATTATAAGCAGTTCTCTCTGTTGGGACAATTCAGTAAAAGGGCGAACGAGCTGATGGGCGAAACGATTTATAAGGGTGAAAACCAGGCTGCTGTTTTAGCCACTTATACCCACAAGCGGCTGCAATTAGGAGCGGGCATGATGTTCCCGTTCACCAACAACTACAAGACGGGCAAGGAACGGGTGAGCAAAGTGGCGCCCTATACCTCGTGGAGTCATGCGAAAGAAATAGGACAGATGGCGGTTATCAAGCTGAGTTATAACTTCGAGTTTGGTAAGCGTTACAAATCATCCGGCAGACGCATCAATAACAGCGACAATGAATCGGGTATTCTGAATATAGATAAATGATGACTGTTCCCGTGCTTCGGAGGTGTGGGGTGATAAAAGAACGAAGGGCTTCCTCGCGGGAGTCCTTCGTTCTTTTTGCAGGTAATTATTTGAGAGAGAATTTATTTAGGTTTATAGTCATCAATCTTAAAGTCTATATTTTCCAATGTTAGAGTTTATACAGTCCTTTCCTGGGATAGTCCAGTTCCGGATTACCCTTGTAGCCTACACTGCCGCTTCCGCTGGTGCGTACTTTCAGGAAGTCTGTGGCATGGCACTTGATGTCGCCTGAACCGGCAACGCTGGTGGATGCTTTCTTGGCAACGAAATCGGAAGCAAGCAAATCACCCGAACCTGCCACGCTGTATTCAGCTTCTTGGGTACTGCCGCTCAGGATGGCGGTACCCGAACCGGCAACGGATGCTCTGGTGAAGTTGGCGGTTACGTTATTCAGCTTCATGTCGCCGGAGCCTGCAACGGATACTTGGAGGTCATTGCAAGTGATATTGCTGCTGTTGATGTCTCCCGAGCCTGCGATGGAAATGTCGAGGTCTGTGCAGGAGATGTTGTTTCCACTGATGTCACCCGAACCTGCCACAGAGATTTTGAGGTCATCCGTCTTCAGTCCGTTTTTCAGTTCCACGTCTCCCGAACCTGCCACGGCAATGCCGTTCAGCTTTTCTGCGGACACACGTACTTCCAGTTTATTATAGGATACGCTGACGTTCTTCTTGAAGCCGATGTAGAGGGTATTGTCCTTGACATGAATATCCAGCAAATCGACAATGTTGTCCGAGGTATATACTTCCACTGTCGGTTTCCCGGACTTCTGCGTGTAGGTCACGTCGGGGCTGCCGGCTACGCTCAGCTTGGTGAAGTTGTTCACTTTTATGTCTTTGGTCACATAATTCTTGCTTGCCTTGACCGTCTTGCCGCCGAAGTTTCCGGAACGGTATGTGTGTTGTTGTGAACAAGCGGTTGTACTGAATGCCAATAAGGCGATTGAGATAAATGTTGTTAGAGCTTTCATATTCTTTTGTTTTTTGTGATTCAGCATTTATTAGTTAGACGTGACCTGCCTTGAAAAAGTTGCATGTAGAAATGCTTTTTTCAAAAGAAACCCGTTCAGCATACTTTAATCAATTATTGTGCCATAAGTGTAAGATGGTGATTGTTAAAGGATAACCGTTTTTATGCAGTGTTCATTATCGGACACTCCGTCCGCTTTTGTCAGGTATTTGCTTGCGTTTTTGGACGATTCTTTGTTCATTTGCAAAGCCTCTTCCCGCCCCTTTCCTATGGGAGAGGCTTTGATTTATGACAGTAAACCGCATTATAGAAGATAAAGAGCTTGGTCCTTTGTTTGTCCGGGTCAATGCCCGGGCACGGCGCCTCACTTTCCGTACAAAGGAGGACGGAATTTACGTGACTGTGCCTCCCCGGACTTCCCTTGCCGAGATAGAGAATGCCATCGAGCAGCTTCGTCCGCGTCTGAAGGCTGCCATACAGAAGCAGGTCAGAAAGCTGATTGATTTGGATTACCGCATTGATACGGAGTTCTTTAAACTGACATTGGTCAGCGGACAACGGGAACGGTTCTTGTCCCGTTCGGAATTGGGGGAAATGCAGATAATCTGTCCTCCTGATGCCGATTTCTCGGATGAGAAGCTGCAGGCTTGGCTGCGCAAGGTAATTGAGGAAGCTTTACGGCGAAATGCGAAGATTATCCTTCCTCCCCGTCTGTATATGCTTTCCATGCAGCACAACCTTCCTTACAAGAGTGTGAAGATAAATTCCAGCAGCGGGCGTTGGGGAAGCTGTTCGGCACAAGGCAATATCAACCTTTCCTATTATCTGGTACTTCTTCCCAAGCATCTGATAGACTACGTGCTACTGCACGAACTGGCACATACCCGCGAAATGAATCACGGGGAGCGTTTCTGGGATTTGCTCGACCGGATGACTGATGGAAAGGCACAAGCATTGAGAGCGGAGCTTCGGAAATATCAAACGAAAATAAATGGTTAGAGATTAGTATGGACGGTAAGTAGTTCCTTGTTTTACAGACAGTGATACTGCAAAACTACTGCATACCTCTTGCACTGTCACTGCACTCCTTTTGCAGTGCTGCTGCAACACCTTTGCAGTGACACTGCAACTGTTTTGCAGTAACGCTGCAAAAGGTATGCAGTATCGCTGCAGTGTCACTGCAGGAGTTGTGTAATGTCTTTGCAGTAGCACTGCAAAAGTTATGTGATGTCTTTGCAGTGGCTGTTGGTAAGCCAGGAAACAGCTTGTCGGCTCCGAAATATGAGAGCAAAATGCCTTACAACTTTTTATCCCTAATTTTTTGCCAACTGCTTTACCTCTTCCCCTTCCTTCTCGAACCGGTATTCTCCTCCTTTTTCGCTTAGCTCAAATAAGGAAAGCTTTTCAGTTGCATTGTTTACAATCATGAGTGCGTTTTGCTCGGCAAAGCGTTTCACTTCGATGGTGAAAGGTTCTTCTGCAATGGTGCGGTTCACCAGCAGGCTGTCGTTGATGAATATGGAAGTGGAATCTCCGGCAAATCCTTTCGTCAGTGTGATGGTGTATGTCTCGATGAATTTGCGTTCTCCTTCTTTCCGTTGTTGCAGCCTCATGCTCATGTAGACAAAGATGACAACTACAAAAATCACGGCGAAAGCAAGGATGCCGTTGCCTATCATAAACTGCTTGTTGGTATTCAGTCGGTGTGCCATGGATAAAAAGGTTTTTTAAGAATGGTACAAATGTAATGAATAAATTTGAACCGACCGGCTTTTTACTTGCTGTATTCGCTCGGCGTCGTCCCAAATTGTTTCTTGAAGCTGGTCGAGAAATGGGACAGTGTACTGAATCCCGTCATGTCCGCTATCTCTGAGATGGTATATTTCCCTTCCTTTATCAATTTGGCGGCACGGTTCAGCTTGTAGGTCTTGAAGAATACGCTGGGGTTCTCACCCGTCAGCCCCTTTACCTTGTAATAGAATTTGGTGCGGGAGATTTTCAGCAGCTCGGTCATGCGCGCCACGTCCAGTTCCGGATTGGAGAGTTCGTTTTCCATCAGGTGGTAAAGTTCGGTCATGAAGGTGTTGTCTTGCGGGGAGAGCACGTTCTCCTCAATCTCATCCGTTTGGGTGGAACGGCTCAGGAGACTGCGCACTTTCTCACGGTTCTTCAGCTGGGATTTGATAAGCGCCAGCAGGTAGTTGGGCTCGAAAGGTTTCGTTACGTAGGCATCTGCACCGGTATTCAGACCTTCCACCTGGTTCTCTACAGTAGCTTTGGCTGTTACCAGTATCACGGGGATGTGGCATAGTTGCAAGTCTTCCTTTATCTGTCGGCAGAGGTCGTAACCGTTTCTTCCGGGCATCACTACATCGCTCAGTACGAGGTCGGGAGCTTCTTCGCTCATGGCTTTGAAGGCGCTGTCGGCATCGAAGCGGCAGACAACTTTGTAGACGGGAGAAAGCAGGGCCTTCAGGTAGTGGGCCACTTCCGTATCATCGTCTACCACCAGCAGGGTTTGCTTTTGTTGCCGGATGCTCTCTGTGTTTTCCAGTTGATACTGTTCTTCCGTTTGTATCGGAAACGCCTTGTTCTGTTCTTCTTCGGGGAGGGTACATTCTTCGGGGGTATAGGAGAGGTCATTCACCGGCAGCAGCAGGGTGAAGACGGCTCCGCTTCCTTCGGTACGGTTACCGGCTTTCAGATAGCCGTGATGCAGCAGCGCCAGGCTGCGGGCATAGTACAAGCCGATGCCGGTTCCCCAGTTATAGGTGCCTTTGGATTGATTGTCCAGTTGGTAGTAGCGTTCGAATACCTTCTCCAACTGTTCCTCGGGGATTCCGTTCCCGCTGTCGGCCACGGCAACTTTGACGTATTGCGTGTCGATGTCTTTGTCGGTCAGCGTAAAGAGACGCGCAGCCTCTTCGCGGGTAATGACGTCGAAGCACAGTTCCACTTTCCCACCGTTCGGAGTGAACTTCAAGGCGTTTGAAAGCAGGTTTCCTACAATCTTGTCCAGCTTGTCCACGTCCAGCCACATGAGGAAAGTATCCTCCAGGCCATAAGTGTTCAGTGCGATGCCTTTCTCGTTGGCGTTGATGCGGAAAATATCTACAAAGCGTTGCAGTTGCGAGATGATGTCAGTCCGTTTCACTCGCAGCTTCAGGGTGTCATTCTCCAGTTTGTTGAAGTCCATCAGCTGGTTCACCAGACGGAGCATGCGCCCCACACTGCGTTGTACGATGTAAAGCAGTTGTTTGTTTTCTCCCTCTATTTTGGGACTTTCGCAAAGTTGTGTTACCGGACCCGAAATCATGGTGAGTGGGGTGCGGAACTCGTGCGAGATGTTGGCAAAGAAACTCATGTTCATGCGGTTCACCCGTTGTTCCTGCTCCTTCTCCTGTTTGGCGCGTCGGGCGGTTTCTTTTTCCTGCTTAATGCGTAGCCAGGCACGGATGAAGATACCGATGATGGCGGCGGCAATAAGCAGATAGATACACCATGCCCACCACGTTTGCCAAGGGGCGGGCTTTACGATGACGCGTATGGAATTCTCCCTTTCTACAATGCTCTTGTCGTTATTGGTTATTTTAACTTTGAAGGTGTAGGTACCGGCAGGCAGATTGGCATAGTAGGCCTCGCGGTTGTTGCGGGCATCAATCCAATATTTGTCGAAACCGTCCATCTTGTAATAATAATGTACGCGTTCATATTCGCAGTAGTCCAGTGCGGCAAAGGAGATGCTGAAACCATTCTGATTGTGGTCCAGGCAGATGTCCGGTCGGTAGGAGAGGTGCTTGTCTATACTTTCGCTGTCTTGTGGGCGTGCCAACCGGTTGTGTATCTTCAAATCCTCGAAGAGCAGTGGAATTTCCCGTTTGGTACTTACGTCCATAGGGTTGAAGAAAGTCAGCCCGTGCGTACCGCCAAAAACAAGTGTCCCGTCGGGCAGGCGGCATGAAGAACGGTCGTAAAACTGATTGCCGCCTATGCCGTCGGCGGCATAGTAGTTGGTAAATTTCCCTACGGTGCGGTCATATTTGCCCAGCCCGTATTGTGTGCCTGCCCATATATTGCCTTGTGCATCTTCCTCAATGCAAGAGATGTCCCGGCAGGGTGTACCCTCTATGGTCTCGATTTTTCCGGTGGCGGCAGAATAGTGCAGCAGTCCGTTGCTGACGGTCCCAATCCATACATCTCCACGACTGTCTTCGAAGATGTCGGTAGGGATGAATACTGAACGTTGGATACAAGCTTGCCAGTCGGTGTTCTCGAATGGTACTTCAGCGCTTTCCCAATTGTCGGGATTGATTTGCATGACTGGGTTCATGAAGGCAGTGGTCCACATCTTTCCGTTGTTGCGTGGAAGGAGTCCGGGTATGAAGGTTCCCGTCCAGGAAAATACTTTTGTTTGGACAAATTCTTTTTCTTTACGCTTTTTGGCATAAAGTTTAGGGCTGTATGTACCCACCCAAATTGTTCCACAACGATCTTGTGCAAACGACAGTGGTAGGAAGATGTCATGAATAGACTCTGTCTTCAGTATGCCGTTTTTATAGCTGCATTTCATCACCTTGCTCGCATAGAGGGCCGCCAGCCAGATGTAGCCCTCATCATCTACGAATACGCGTGTGATGTCCGGTTTGTCGGTAGCGCTTTTTCCCGGAAGTCCAGCCGAGTCCACTTCTTTCACTTCGTGGCTGTCCATGTTGTAAACGTACAGCCCGTCTATCATGGTGGCCATCCAGAGATTTCGCTCCTTGTCCACTGCCACGGACAGCACTGACTTTCGGTTCAGGTATGAGCTGAGATGATTATTGGTGTTGAAACGTTCTTTATAGTTGTAACGCACGACATAGCCTTGGTCTACAGAGCCTATCCACAGGTTTTTCTGTGAGTCGGTAAACATGGTGCTTATCTTGAAGTGAGGCACTTCGAAGGGAAAACCGTTTTCGCTCTGATGTATCACGTATCCTTCCACGTAGTTGTAGAGAAACATTCCTTGTTGGTCGGTATTCAGCAGCAGGCTGTTGCTGCCGTAAGGGTGGATGTAGTTGACGTTGGCATGCAGCAGCAACGGATGGCTCCGAAGGGCTTGGGGTGTTTCCTTGAATTTGTGCGTATGTGTGTCGAACAATGTTATCTGGCGGTTTCCCGCCAGCCATAGGATTCCGTTGGTGTGCATGAAGAAGTGGGTGGGAAAAATGCCTTGCATTGGAATGGAGTCTTCCAGCGCTAGTGTGGAGGAGTTGTAGCGGCGCAGAGACAGTGGGGTCACTGCCCACAGTTTGTTGCTCTGGTCTATGAAGCAGCGGTTGTTGAAGGTATAGTTTGGGTCAAATATCTTGATGGGTACGTCAAATTTGTGTGTTTGTGGATTATATACGGCAAGGTTGTGCATCATGTTCAGAAAAATCTTTCCGTCTTTGTTCTCGAGTATTTGGATGCCGTTTTTATTGGGGAAGTCCAGTGGGATATTTTGGAAATTATCTTTGTCTGTGTATAGGCTGGTTCCATTTACGGTGACTACCCACAACCGGCCTTGTGAATCACGGAAGAGGTCGTTGATTTGATTGTCGGGTATATCCAGCGAGTCATCCGTACAGTAATACTGATGATATTCATGTACATTATATTTGTTCACCCCTCGTGAAGTTCCTATCCAAATGTGTCCTTGTGCATCTTCGGCAAAGGCGGTGACCTTCTGATTGGAGAGGTCATTGGTGATGACGGGGCTTTCGATGCTGCCTTCCGGTGCGGGCTTTGTGTCCGACGGGTTGCATGCGGTGATTAAACACAATAGAAGTAGGTATTTAATGTATTTCATAATATATAGTGTAGACTAAAAGCATTGGCATGTCATCCATTTGTTTTGTTCAACGAATCTCTGCATTACGATGCGAAAATACTCATAAAAATTGAGAGAGAGACTGCCGGAGAGCATGTTTTGAACAAATCTGCAAACATTTGAACATTGGAGAAAGCTGTTTTGAACATCGGGGAAAGCCGTTTGGATAACGTAGAAAATCCTTCTGGGGAGAATGTGCTAATATTGCAATCATAAAAACATAAAACTAATACATAATATGAAAAAGCAATTCTTGTCAGTGTTAGCATTCTCCGCCATCCTACTTTCCTCGTGCGGAGGGACAGCTAAAATAGAGAAAGCATCTGCTTGTGGGCAGGAGGGGGAGATTACGGCTTCTTCGGCAACCGCCATTGCCGAGACTGAATCAGGAAAAGTAGCCGGATATGTGGAAAATGGTATCTATATATATAAAGGTATCCCATATGCCAAAGCCGAACGTTTTATGCCGCCCGTGGCCGCTGATAAATGGGAAGGCGTCCGCAGCAGCCGTGCCTACGGCCCTACTTGTCCGCAAGGCAAGCGCATGGGATGGTACAGCGACGAGCAGGCGTTTGCCTTCAACTGGGATGACGGTTATCCTGACGAGAATTGTCTGCGGGTGAATATCTGGACACCGGGACTGAAAGACGGGAAGAAACGCCCCGTCATGGTGTGGCTGCATGGTGGAGGTTATTCCGCCGGCAGTGGTCAGGAGCTTCCCTCGTATGACGGAACAAATCTGGCAAAGAAAGGGGATGCAGTGGTTGTGACGCTGAATCATCGTCTCAACGTCCTGGGTTTTCTCGACCTTTCCGCCTATGGCGATAAATATGCAAAATCGGGCAATGCCGGACTGCTTGATCTGGTGGCGGCACTGCAATGGGTGAATAAGAATATAGAATCCTTCGGTGGAGATGCTCGGAATGTTACCATTTTCGGTCAATCCGGTGGAGGAGGCAAGGTCTCTACGCTACTTGCCACGCCATCGGCGAGAGGCTTGTTCCATAAAGCCATTGTACAAAGCGGATCTATGCTTCGCACGATGGAGCAAAAGTATTCTCGTCGCATTGGCAGTGCCGTGATGGAAGAACTTGGTCTGAAGGCTTCGCAGATAGACGAACTCTGCAAGATGCCGTATGACAAGGTGCTTGCCGCCGGTGACAAGGCGATAGCCAAAGTGCGTGCAGAGGCAGAGAAGGAGGGGGTGTCTTCCTTCATTTTTGGCTGGGCGCCTACGGTGGACGGCGATGTACTGCCCGTACAGCCTTTCGACCCTCAAGCTCCAGCACAAAGCAAGGGCATTCCGGTAATGATTGGCACTACTCTGCACGAATTTACCATGAGTACTTATGTCCCCGCTTTTCGTACCATTACCAAAGAAAAAGCGGTGGAATTCCTGCAAAAGAAATACGGCGAACGTACGGACGAGTTCCTTACCGCTTTCGAGAAAGCCTACCCCGGCTATCAGCCTAAAGATTTGGTGGATGTGGACTTCGTGTTCCGTCCCGGTGCTGTGGAGCAGGCTAAACTGAAAGCTGCGCAGCAGGGTGCTCCGGTCTATATGTACATGTTCGCGTGGGAATCGCCCGTACTTGACGGCATGTTTCGCAGCACGCACTGCATGGACATTCCCTTTGCCTTCAACAATGTAGTGCGCCACGCTTCCATGACCGGGGGTGGCGCTGAAGCACAAGCTTTGGGCGAAAAGATGAGCAGCGCGTGGTTGAACTTTGCCCGTACGGGCAATCCCAATGCCGAAGGGTTACCCGAGTGGGAACCTTATACCGCAGAAAAGGGAGCAACGATGATTTTCAATAACGATTGCCAAGTGAAGTATAACCATGACAAGGAACTGCTGGAGGTAGTGATGGCATTTCCTACACGTGGGTTCTGACACTTTCTTAAGAAACCTTTTATTATTAACATAAATCTAATTTAATCAAATGAAACAAAATCTGAAGCAAACAGCTCGGAAGAGACTTGCAGCTATGGCACTCTTCCTATTGATCTGTCTTCCTTTCAGTCTGGCACAAGCCCAGACTATAAAGGTGAACGGTAGGGTTACTGACGACCTGAATGAACCGATGATTGGCGTGAGTATCTTTGAGAAAGGCACTACCAACGGTGTCATTACGGATATGGACGGCAACTACTCTTTGTCTGTGAAAGAAGGAGCGACGATTGTCTATTCCTACATCGGCTACCTGACACAAGAAAAGAAAGCAGTGGCAGGAGTAATGAATGTGATATTGAAAGAAGACACTAAAACGCTGGATGAAGTGGTGGTGGTAGGTTATGGCGTGCAGAAGAAAAGTTCACTGACCGGTGCCGTATCTTCGGTAAAATCAGAAGATATGGAAGCACGTACCATTACCCGTGCTGAGCAGGCATTGCAGGGTAAAACTGCTGGTGTGCAAGTGCTCAGTGCATCTGCTAAACCGGGTGCTTCTCCACAGGTGCGTATCCGTGGAATAAGTTCTAACGGCTCTTGCGATCCGCTGTATGTAGTGGATGGACGTATTGCCAGCGATATTGGTGGTATTGACCCTAATGACATTGAGTCTATGGAAGTTTTGAAGGATGGTGCTTCTGCAGCTATCTATGGCGCTGCTGCCGGTAACGGTGTAGTATTGATTACTACAAAGAAAGGAAAAGGAAACGGTAAAATCACATACGATTTTCAATATACTTCACAGAGTTTGGGTAAAGTACCCGAAGTAATGAATGCTGCGCAGTATAAGGAATTCTTCTTGGAAAACAAGAAGCTTACCCAGAGTGCTTTTGATACCTATTGGGATGGAAAAACCGATACGGATTGGGTCGATGAGGCTTTTGAAAACAGTTCGATGGTACGTCATAATGTGACTTTCCAAGGTGGTAGCGACAGAGGTTCTTTCTATCTGTCATTGTCCCACCTTGATAACGACGGTATGATTGTCGGCAATGCCGATACTTATGAACGACTCACGGGAATGGTAAATGCCAGCTGGAAAATCAAACCTTGGCTGGAGGTAGGTACCAATAATCAGATTGAGCACTACAAAACTCAGTCCGTAGCCGAGGGCAATGAGTATGGTAGCATGATGCTTTCTGTATTACAATTAGACCCTCTGACCAAGCCTCTTTATCCTATTGATGACTTGCCGTTGAATATGGCTACCATCTATAAGGATCATAAGAATATGTTGGGCGATGGAAACGGCAACCTTTATGGTGTATCAGCTTTCACTGGCAATGCCGAAGCTATCAATCCTTTTGCCATGCGTGACAACTCTTATACCAAGAACAGAGGCTTTAATATCAATGGTTCTACTTATTTGAATTTTATGCCTATCAAGGGGCTTACCGTTACTTCTCGTCTTTCTTATCGTTTGGCTTCAACTTCCTCTTATGGCGTGGGGCAATCTTATTACTATACTGACAAGGCTAAACGTGATTGGGTGGAGGTTTCGGCTTCGGATTATAGCCCAACCTATTATCAGTGGGAGAACTTTTTGAACTACACCCGTTCTTTTGGCAAACACAACGCAACATTGATGTTGGGAACTTCTTATAGTCAGAGCCGTTCTTATGGCGTTAGCGGAAGTAAGAAGGGATATAATGAAGATACTACAGATATGTGGGGAAATGTGATTAACAGAGTTTCGCATTTGGGTTTCTTGCAGAATGATCCTAATTTCTTCTACTTTGCCTATGCTACATCTGATGCTGTAAAGGATGTAAGTGGTGGTGAGCCTACCTATACTCGTAAATTATCTTACTTCGGACGTTTGAATTATGACTATGCCGGAAAGTACATGGCTCAGTTCTCACTGCGTGCCGATGCTGCTGACCTCTCTGTGTTGCCAAAGAACAAACGTTGGGGCTATTTCCCGGCAGTTTCTTTGGGTTGGGTTCTTTCGGAGGAAAATTTTATGAAAGGAACTGAAGACTGGCTGTCACAATTAAAGCTCCGTGCCAGTTGGGGACAGAATGGTTCTACTGCATCATTGGGCGGTTATAAATGGAATGTATCAATTGGTGCTACCGGGCATTTGGCTGTAGGTGATAATAATAATTTCTCTTACATCAATGGTTATGCTCCCTCTGCTACCGGTAATGACGGACTTAAATGGGAAACTTCTGAACAAACCAATATAGGTATTGATGCCCGTTTCTTGAATAGCCGTTTGACTGTTACAGCCGATTATTTCCATAAAAAGACAAAAGACCTGATTGTTTCGGGCATTAAGGCTTCAACTGTAGTAGGTAACAGTTTCTCGCCAGTTAATGCCGGTAATATTACGAACAAGGGGTTTGAATTGGAACTGGGATGGCAAGATCGTATTGGTGACTTTGCTTATGGTGTCCGTGCCAACGTTGCTACATTGAAGAATAAAGTGACCAAGATGCATGAGTCTTTATCAAGTATTGATGGGGCTACTTATGTGACTTATGGAGCCATTACTCGTTTTGAGGTAGGTAAGCCCGCGTGGTATTTTTATGGTTATGATTTCATGGGTGTGGATTCAAAAACCGGTGAGCCAATCTTTAGAGATATTGATGGTGTAGAAGGTATTACGGATAATGATAAGACAGAAATTGGTAAGGGAATTGCCGACTATACTTATGGTATTACCTTGAATGCAGCTTGGAAGGGATTTGATTTTATCTTGTTTGGTACGGGTTCTCAAGGTAACGATGTGTTCTGTGGCTTGAACCGTGTGGATTACAATTTGAATCAGCTGACTTATTTTACAAAAAACCGCTGGACAGAAAGCAATCGCAATGGGAAGACTCCTGCATCAGGCGCTACAGATTATACCAAGTATCTGACTTCTTCCGGTTGTGTATTTGACGGTTCTTATTTTAAAATTAAACAGATTCAGTTAGGTTATTCTTTCCCGAAGCAACTGATTAAGAAGGTAGCAATTGAAAATCTACGTATATATGGCTCACTTGAGGACTTCTTTACTTTTACAGACTATCCTGGTTTTGACCCTGAAGTTACCGGTGTCGGAAATTCATTAGGTGTGGATAAAGGTAGTTATCCTAATTCAAAGAAGGTTGTTCTTGGTTTGAGTGTGACATTCTGATTTTTATGAACTTATTAAAATGAAAAACATATGAAATTAAGATATTCTTTAATGCTCGGAGCGCTCCTTATATTGGCTGGCACTTCGTGTGAAGACAAATTGGATATACCTCAAAAAGGTGTATTGGACTTTTCCACTTATTATAAAACTGACGAACAAGCTCAAGCAGCGGCTGATGCGCTTTATATACAACTCAAGGGTACATACTATAACTATACGATGATGAAGAATGCCCTTTCGGACGATGTTTGGGCAGGTGGTGGTGGTCGTAATGACAATGCAGAGCTGGAAGGCTGTAATGAATATTCATTTGGCTCAGACCAAAGTTTTATCGGAGGCGTATGGGAAAGCTACTATCAGCTTATTTATAAGGCGAATGTGATTCTGGGACGTGTTGAGCCTGATACTGATTTGAAGAAGAAGGCTTGTGCTGAAGCCAAGTTCTTCCGTGCTTTTGCTTATTTTGATTTAGTTTCTATGTGGGGTGATGTACCATTGGTAGACCATGAACTTGATAAATCCGAATATCAGTTGGCTCGTTCGCCTAAGGCTGATATTTGGGCGTTGATAGAGCGGGACCTGACTGAAGCTATCAATTCAGGACTCTTGGAGGAAAAGAAGAGTGTAGATGATAAAACGACATGGCGTGTTACCAAGCAGTTGGCACAAGCTATATTGGGTAAAGCTTATTTATGGCAAGAAAAATTCCATGAAGCTGCTGTTGTCTTGAATGAGGTTAGAGCTAGCGGTAAGTATAAACTTTATGATGGA
>OMCC01000568.1_pt1 | contig 24365 bp, 20 predicted proteins | sample 1674161 | NCBI WGS metagenome assembly OMCC01 (sample SAMEA103958149, study PRJEB25191) | human gut metagenome | biome: human-associated habitat [ENVO:00009003]; feature: intestine environment [ENVO:2100002]; material: feces | place: Germany | collected 2013/2015 | reverse complement strand
ATGACAAAGCTGTTCTTGGTCAGCTGGACCAAGAGGTTGGTGAACATCATGGAGATGGCGTTGGTATCGTTGGTCACACGGGTGACCAGCTTGCCCACCGGGATCTCGTTGAGCTGCTCGTGTGCCAAAGATTCAATGTGGCTGAACAGATCCTCGCGCAGATCGGAGATGATGCGCTGGCCCACCCGCTGCAGGATCACGGCCTGCAGGTAGGTGCTGCCCATGGAGAACACCAGCACGCCTGCATACACTGACACGCCCAGGAAGAGGGCGCGGAGTTCAAACTCCCCGGCCACCAGCTCCTCGATGCGGCCCACGATGAGGGGTGAAATGATATCGTAGGCAATGGAGAAGAGCATCAGCAGGCCCACGATGAGGAATTTGCTCAGGTAGGGCCGGGCATAGCGGGCAAGGCGGCGCATGATCTCGCCGTCCTCCATGTTGCGCTCAAAGCCCATAGCGGTCTTTTTGTCCTTGGCGGCGGCATAAGCTGCCACCAGCAGGGCGGTGATCACGCCGATGACAGCGCCCACCAGAACCAACGGATTCAGATGCATCATGCGTTTTCGCCTCCCTTCGTCTCATCCTCCAGCCGCTGCAGATCGACCATCCGGCGGTACTCCGGGCAGGAAGCATACAGCTGATCATGGGGGCCGACGGCTTCCACCCGGCCCTCGTTGAGGAAGATGATCTTGTCCAGCCGCTCCACCGTGGAAATGCGGTGGGCAATGAGCAGGGTGGTCTTGCCTGCCCGGCTGTTCTTGAGGTTGTCCAGAATGATCTTCTCGGTGCTGGTATCCACCGCCGAGACGGAGTCATCCAGGATCAGGATGGGTGCGTCCTTGAGCAGGGCGCGGGCGATGGAGATGCGCTGCTTCTGGCCGCCGGACACCGTCACGCCGCGCTCGCCCAGAACGGTCTCGTAGCCGTCCTTGAAATCCACGATATTATCCCGCACATCGGCCATGCTTGCCGCCCGCTCGATGTCCTCCGGGGTGGCATCGTCCACACCAAAGGCAATGTTGTGGGCAATGGTGTCCGAGAACAGGAAATTATCCTGCGGCACATAGGCACAGGCATTGCGCACCGAGTGGATGGAAAGGCTGTTCACATCCCTGCCGTCCACAAACAGGGTTCCGTCCGGCACATTATAGGTGCGCAGCAGCAGGTCCACCAGGGCGGTCTTGCCCGCACCGGTCTTGCCCACGATGCCCACGCTCTCGCCGGGCGCAATGGTAAAGGAGATATCCCGCAGCACATCGTACTCGCCGTCCGGGTAGCGGAAGTTCAGGTGGCGGAACTCGATGCCGCCTTTGGGGTCGGTCAGGTCGGCCGCGCCGGGGCGGTCGGCCACATCGATGGGGGCATCCAGCAGCTCGGTGATGCGGTTCAGGGAGGCCTTGCCGCGGCTGGTCTTTTCGATCAGCATGGACACGGCCATGATGGGCCAGACGATGGCCTCAAAGTAGCCGATGTACTCCACCAGCTGGCCGGCGTTGAACCGGCCCTGATAGACCAGATAACCGCCGTAACCCAGAATGATGCAGATCACGGACTCCACGAACAGGGTCACCAGCACTTCCAGCAGGGTGGCGATCTTCGTGTAAGTCACGTTGATCTCCTCGTTTTCCTTGTTCAGCTTCCGGAAGGCCTGCAGTTCCTTGTACTCCTTGACAAAGGCCTTGATGACCGCAATGCCGGAAAAGTTCTCCTGCGCGAAATCGGAAAGGCCGGAGAAGGCCTCCTGCCGCTCTTCCCAGCGCCGGGTCATCACCTTGCTCATCTGGGTGCCGATGGCAAACATGATCAGGGCCGGGATCAGGGCCAGCAGGGTCAGCCGCACGTCCATGGTCCACATCTTATAAAGAGCCAGCAGACCCAGGGTCAGCGCGTCGAAGAACATTAGCACGCCGTCGCCGAAGCACTCCTGAATGGTGTCCAGGTCGTTGGTGTACAGGCTCATCAGGTTGCCGACCTTGTTCACCTGATAGTACTGCTGGGACAGCCTGCGGCTGTGGTCGAACATCCGCTCCCGCAGGTCTGCCGCGACCCGCACCGCCGAGCCGAAGAAACAGACGCGCCACAAAAAGCGCCCAATGACCATCAACACCACGATCCAGATCATGGGCAGGCAGATGTGCTGCAGCAGCACCTCTTTGGTAAAGAGCAGCGTCTCACCGTTCACCACCACCTGGCCAAGGTTCACCCCGTTGATGACCAGCCGGTAGAGCTGGGGGATCAAAAGCTGGATGTAATCCACCGTCAGCAGGGCGGCAAGGCCCAGCAGCAGTACGGGAGCATGCTTGAGGTAATACCGGTTGATGTACTTGCCGAATATCACTGCGTTTTTCCCTCCTTTTCCAATTCCAAAAAAGCTTTCAATGTACAAAAAAGCCGCTGCATCACACGACGAATCATGTTTTGCAGTGGCTTGTTTGTCTGGAGCGGCCGACGAGGCTCGAACTCGCTACCTCCACCTTGGCAAGGTGGCGCTCTACCAGATGAGCTACGGCCGCATATTGGAAACCCTGCTGGGTCTCCTGACTGGTGCCTCCGATCGGAATCGAACCAATGACACGGGGATTTTCAGTCCCCTGCTCTACCGACTGAGCTACAGAGGCAAACAACAGGTATGATTATACACGAAGGAGGGACATCTGTCAAGCGCGTTTTTACAATTTTCTGCCGGATTTTGCCTGAATTTCAAAAAATAAAGCAGCTGCTGCCGTGCCCCGGGTCATCGGGGCGCGGCGCAGCTGCATAAACAGCATGGCAAACGCGGTCAATCGCGGCGGAAGATATCGCGCGTGTAGACCTTTTCCTTTACGTCGTCCAGGCATTTGTCATAGCGGTTTGCCAGAATGGCCTGCGACTGTGCCTTGAACCTGTCCAAATCGTTGACAACAACACTGCCAAAGAAGGTCTCGCCATCCTTCAGCGTCGGTTCATAGATGATGACCGTCGCCCCCTTGGCCTTGATGCGCTTCATGACACCCTGAATCGAGCTCTGGCGGAAGTTGTCGCTGTTGCTCTTCATCGTCAGGCGGTAGACGCCGATGGTCACGGGCTTTTCCCTGCCGGCGTCATACTCATTCTCGTCGGCATAGCCGTAGTACCCGGCCAGCTTCAGCACACGGTCCGCGATAAAGTCCTTGCGGGTGCGGTTGCTGTCAACAATGGCCTCGATCAGCTTTTCGGGCACATCGGCATAGTTGGCCAGCAGTTGCTTGGTGTCCTTGGGCAGGCAGTAGCCGCCGTAGCCGAAGCTGGGATTATTGTAGTGGCTGCCGATACGCGGGTCAAGGCAGACACCGTCGATGATCTGCTGGGTATTCAGACCCTTGCTCTCGGCGTAGGTGTCCAGCTCATTGAAGTACGCCACGCGCAGCGCCAGATAGGTGTTGGCAAACAGCTTGACAGCCTCGGCCTCGGTGAAGCCCATGAACAGCGTGTCGATGTTCTCCTTGATAGCTCCCTCCTGCAGCAGCGCCGCAAAGGTGTGCGCGGCCTCCACCAGGCGCGGGTCGTTCAGGTCAGTGCCGACAATGATGCGGCTCGGGTAAAGGTTGTCGTAGAGTGCCTTCGACTCGCGCAGGAACTCGGGGCTGAAGATGATGTTGCTGCTGCCGAATTTTTCGCGCACCGACACCGTGTAGCCCACGGGAATCGTCGACTTGATGACCATGACGGCGTTGGGGTTGTACCGCATGACAAGCTGAATGACCGCCTCGACAGCCGAGGTGTCAAAGTGCTGGGTGCGGCTGTCGTAGTTTGTGGGCGCGGCGATGACGACAAAGTCCGCGCCGCTGTACGCCTGTACCGGGTCAAGCGTGGCGGTCAGTTTCAGTTCCTTTTCGGCCAGGTATTTTTCAATGTATTCGTCCCGGATCGGAGATTTGCGCCGGTTGATGAGATCGACCTTGGCCGGGATCACGTCAATCGCGCAGACCTCGTGGTGCTGCGCCAGCAGCGTTGCAATGGAAAGTCCCACATAGCCCGTTCCCGCAACCGCAATTTTAAGCTTTTTGTCCATAGCCGATTCCTTCTCCGTGTTATTTTGCGGCACCGGCAGGTGTGGTGTGCATCCGGCGGTGCTTTTGTTTTGGTATTGCCTTATAATAAATGTATTATAACACGAAGTTGGGAGTGTGGCAACCGGGCGGCGGGCAGTTTACGCATGCCGCTTTTTGTCCAGACGAATTTTATCGCTTATCATGGCAATAAATTCACTGTTCGTCGGCTTGCCGCGCAGGTTGTGGATCGTGTAGCCAAAGTAGCTGTTCAGCGTGTCCACGTCGCCGCGGTCCCAGGCGACCTCGATGGCGTGGCGGATCGCGCGCTCGACGCGGCTGGCCGTGGTCATGTTGCGCTTGGCGATTTCGGGATAAAGCCGCTTGGTCACGGCGTTGATGTACCCGTGGTCGGAGATTGTCAGCAGAATGGCGTCGCGCAGGAACTGGTAACCCTTGATGTGCGCGGGTACGCCGATCTGGTGCAGAATTTCCGTCACGGTCAGCTCATCGCTGTCCTGCGAGACGACCTGCGGGCGCATTGTGTTGCCCGCCGCCTTCAGCACACGGCTGACGAGGACCGACTCGTCAAACGGCTTGACGAAGAAGAATGAGAACCCGCTGTCAAGAAGTTCCTGCTCCATCTCCTCGCTCTGGAATGCCCCCGTGACGAAGAACGTCGTGTGGGTGCTGCTGGTGTTCTGGGCCTCGTAGCGCTGCTTGACCGTGATCGCGTCCAGGTCCGGCATGAACGCATCCAGCAGAACGGCCTGCGGATGAACGGCCAGAAGGGTTTCCAGGGCCTTGGTGCCGTTTTTCTCACAGACGGTCACGGCAATGCCTTTGGCTTCCAGCGCACGGCGGCACACAGCGGACACCTGCGTGTCCGTGTCGGTCATTACAAATTTGATCTTTTCCATCGTCACATATCCTCCATACATTTTGAGCTGCGCGTACCCCGCGCGTAAACTTCGCTCGGTTTCTGTTTACATTGGGAATTCTACCATATTTTCCCACATTTATCAATAGATTTCCCGCAGTTTATCGTTATTTCCCGAAATTTTCGTTCGACAATTTTTTCTATAATTCGTCAGTCATCGGCAAAATAGTACACGTATCAACATCATTTTATTTTTTTCGTGGTTTTTGTTGTCGGTCAGCAGTCCCGTTTTTTCGTCCGTTGCGTCCCACTTTCGGCGCTCATTTGCTGCTGGCGACAGCATCCGCTTTTTCCAGCATGGTTGTCGCAAAGATTGCGTAGCCCCTGCTCGGATCGTTCACCAGCACATGGGTAAGCACTGCCGCCAGACGGCCATTCTGCACGATGGGCGAACCGCTCATGCCCTGCACTACGCCGCCGGTGGCGTCAAGCAGGCGCTTGTCCGTCACGCGGATCAGCAGGTTTCGGTTCGGGTCGCTGCCGGTCATCGTCACACGCTCGACCTGAATCGTATAGGGCTGCGCCGTCGTGCCCAGCACAGTGGTCCACAGCTCGGCCTCGCCAGGCGTGACCTCCTGCAAATTTGCCACGGGCAGTGCCGGGGCGGTGCAGCTGCCGGTGTAGCTGCCGTAGACCCCGGCGGCATCGTTGGCCAACACGGTTCCGGCGGGCGCGGCGGCGAACTCCCCGCGCAGCTCGCCCGGGCTGCCCGCTGCGCCGCGGATGCAGCCGGTAATCGTCACTGGGACGATTTCCCCGGAGAGCAGCGTCAGGTCCGCACCTGTGTCGGCATCGCTGATGGAATGCCCCAGCCCCGCGAATGTGCCGCGCTGCGGGTCCACAAAGCTCATTGTGCCGATGCCCGCGCCCGAGTCCCGCACCCAGACGCCCGCCTTGTAGCGACCGTTTTCGTCCGCCGTCGGGGTCAGCGTCGCCGTGTGCCGGGCACCGCTGCGCCGGTACACCACGGCCAGGGGTGCGCCGCCCGCCGCCTGAATAGCCGCGGTCAGGTCCTCGTTGCTGCGTACCGGCCTGCCGTTGGCGGAGACGATCAAATCGCCCAGCCGCAGCCCGGCTGCCTTGGCGGGGTTCTCGCTGCCCAGCGCCGTGTAGCGATCCGAGAACGCCACGACAAGCGCCCCGTCGGAGAACAGCTTGACACCGAACGGTGTCCCGCAGACCTGCACGGTGCGCCGCTCGGTGCTGACGGCACGCACGGTCTTGACCGGCAGCGTGCCGAACAGCGTCAGCGTGACGTTGGCGCTTGTGTCAGGCGTCGTGCTGTCCGCGGCCACGCTCCCCTGCCGCTTTTTTACGGTCAGGTAGGGCATCGAGGCAATTTCCAGCTCCACCGCCGGGCCGTCGGTGTAAAGTGTATCCGGCAGAGCCGCCGCCAGGCCCGCCAGTACCACGGCCACCAGCAGGGCCGCTGCCGCCAGCAGGGCCGCCGCATGCCGTAAAAATTTGTGTCGGTGCATATTCATCCCTCGCTTTGGGATTAGAATGTGCAGGCAGTCCGCGGATTATGTCACAAAAAGCCCCCTGCATCGCGGGGATGCAGGGGGCTTGGGTCAGGCGGTTTCTTCCTCCTTGCTGCCGTGCAGCAGGTCGGCCACCGGGCTGATGGCCATATAGGCGTTTGCGTCGACACCCTTGACCAGCGTCTTGAGCTTGACGGTTTGGAAGCGGTTGACCACAACGTACAGCACCGTCTTGGGCGTGTCCGAGTAGAAGCCGTGGGCGTCTATGATGGTCAGGCCCGTGCCGAATTCCTCCGACACGGCGCGGGCGATCTCGTCCGGGTGGGTCGTGATGATCATGGCTGCCTTGGCGCTGTCAAGGCCGTCCACGATGAAGTCTACGGTCTTGGAGCCCGCCGCGTAGGTGACGATGGAGTAGAGCGGCAGTATCCAGCTGCCCATGACGATGCCGCAGATTATGTACAGCAGCACGTTGTAAATCAGCACAAATGTACCAACGGACAGCCCGAGCGGCTTTGCAAAGATGACGGCGACGACCTCAATGCCGTCCATCGCACCGCCGTAGCGGATGGCCAGGCCGCTGCCGACGCCCGAGATGATGCCGCCGAACAGCGCACACAAAAACAAATCCGTGCCCGCCAGCGGCGAGGCAATGCTGACATCGATGGGCAGCACATCGGTGATGAGCCAGGCCGCCACCGAGTAGACGCAGACCGTGAAGATGGCGTAAATCGAGAACACCGCCCCCTGCCGCTTGAAGCCGAACAGCAGCAGCGGGATGTTGAGCAGGATCAGGAAGAAGGACAGCGACAGATAGTCCGGCGTTAGCTGGGAGAGCAGGATGGATGTGCCGGAGATGCCGCTGTCGTACAGCTGTACCGGCGCAATAAACAGCGTTACACCGATAGCATTGATGATGCCCGCGATCAGCAGCATCAAAAAATGGAAGGGCGAGAGCTTGGCTAGGATGTTCTTTTTCAAAGTCTACCTCCGTGGTCACAGGCTGGCAGGCGGTTTGCCTATAGTATACCGTACAGCAGGGGCACACGTCCATAGATAAACCGTAAATTGTGCGCAAGCCTTCCTTTATTAAAACGGACGCCCGTGTCAATACGGTTTTGCCATTGACAAACCGCACAAAAAAACGTATACTAATTTTGTTATGCGGCTATGGCGGAATTGGCAGACGCGCTGGTTTTAGGGTCCAGTGTCCACGACGTGCAGGTTCAAGTCCTGTTAGCCGCACCAAAGGAAATGACCGAGGTATATCCCCTGCGGGGGGATGTACCTCGGTCATTTTTATTTTTCGGTTGTCTCTGCCGGTACCACACCGTACTCGTCGGCGCTGACGGGGTCTGCATAGACGGCGTAGCGCTGGGGGGTGTGGGTCAGGATGCCGAAGGGGTAGCAGGTGTACAGGATGCAGCTGGGCTCCTCGGCACCCCAGCGCACCTTGTCGACGTCGGTCTCCTGAATGACCTGCATGTCGGTGACTTTATAGGTAAAGTCGCCCCAGTCGGTCTCCAGATGAATGATGGCACCGAGCTGCGTCGAGCCAAGGTCCGAGAAGTACGTGCCCGTATGCCCGCCGATAAAGACTGTGCCGTTCTCGCCGGGCAGGACGCAGTCACTCTCGGCGCGGCAGCCCGCGCCGCGGCCAAACTGACCCTCGCTGTCGCCCCAATAGAGGGCGCAGTCCACGTTTGTGCCTTCGACCCAGATGCGGCCCAGCTTATCGCCGTACTGCACACTGTCGTGCTCGGCCTGCGCAGCGTTGACCTGCTCGGCACGCTTCGCGGCGGCTGCTTTGGCGGCCAGGCGTTCTTCCTCCTGACGGGCGGCTTCGGCGGCTTCACTGGCGGCGCGGGCAGCCTCCTCCTCGGCGGCTTTGGCGGCGGCCTCACTGGCTGCAGCGGCACTGGCCGCAGCGGCAGCTTCGGCAGCTCTCTGCCGGTTTTTGGAGATGACCAGCGCCGCCGCTATGCCGACGCAGACGGCCAACGCCAATGCGCAGAGGGCCAGGCACTTTTCCATCCGTTTGCGGCTCATGCGTTGTGCTCCCGGCTGGCGAGATAAGCAGCGGGGCCGCTCCGGTACAGGTCGCCGCCGTGGGTGTCCAGCAGGACCGTCAGCGGGAAGTCCTTAACCACCAACTTACGCACCGCCTCACAGCCGAGGTCCGGCCACGCAATGATCTCACAGCTCTGCACACTGCCGGCCATCAGGGCACCGGCCCCGCCGATGGCGGCCAGATAGACCGCGCCGTTTTTGACGACGGACTGCTTGACGGCATCGGTGCGCTTGCCCTTGCCGATCATGCAGGCCAGTCCCAGATCCAGCAGCCGCGGCGTGTAGGCGTCCATACGGCCCGAGGTCGTGGGGCCTGCCGCGCCGATGGCACAGCCCGGGCGCTCCGGCGTGGGGCCGACGTAGTAGATGGCTGCGCCCTCCATGGGGAACGGCAGCGGCTCGCCCTTGTCCAGCAGCTCCATCATACGGGCGTGGGCGGCGTCACGGGCGGTGTAGACCACGCCCGACAGCAGCACGGTGTCCCCTGCTTTCAGCGGCGCAAGGTCCTGCTTGGAGAGGGGCGTTTTCAGTACATATTGCATCGTTGCGCCTCCTTACAGCGTGCGGCTGGCGCGGCGGGTGACGTGGCAGCTGATGTTGACGGCCACGGGCAGGCAGGCCACATGGGTAGGCTTTTGCTCAATGGCAACCCCCAGGCAGGTCGTGGCACCGCCAAAGCCCTGCGGGCCAAAGCCTGTGGCATTGATGGCGTCCAGCAGTTCCTTTTCCAGCGCTGCATAATACGGGTCGGCGTTGGGTTCGTCCAGCGGGCGCAGCAGTGCCTTTTTGGCCAGCGCTGCGCAGTGGTCGAAGCTGCCGCCGATGCCGATGCCCAGCACAATGGGCGGGCAGGGGTTGGCTCCGGCCTGCTCCACCGTGTCAAGCACGAAGTTTTTCACGCCCTCGACGCCGTCGGCTGGCTTGAGCATGGCAAGGCGGCTCATGTTTTCACTGCCCGCGCCCTTGGGGGCGACGGTGATTTTGCAGCCGCTGCCCGGCACAAGATGCACAGTCAGGAATGCCGGGGTGTTGTCCCCCGTGTTGACGCGCTGCAGCGGGTCGGCGGTGATGGATTTGCGTAAGAATGCTTTCTCGTAGCCGCGGCGCACACCCTCGTTGACGGCATCGGTCAGGTCGCCGTCAATGTGGGCGTCCTGACCCAGCTCGATAAAGACGCAGGCCATGCCGGTGTCCTGGCAGATGGGCAGGTCTTTCTCTTTCGCAACGCAGAGATTCTGCTGCAATAAGCCCAGTGTCTCCTTTGCCAGCGGCCACGGCTCTGCGGCCTCGGCGGCATCCAGTGCAGCCTTTACGTCGGCGGGCAGCCGGGTGTTGGCCTCGATGCAGAGAGCCTCCACCGCGTCGGTGATGGCGGCGGCGGGAATTTCACGGATGCTCATACGCGCGCCACGCCGCTTTCTCTCGCGGCCTGTGCGACGGCAGCGGCGACGGCATCGGCCACGCGAGGGTCAAATGCTTTGGGCAGGATGTTTTCCTCGTTCAGCTCGTCGTCGGGGATGAGGCCCGCGATGGCCTTGGCGGCGGCCATCTTCATGGCGGGGTTGATGTCCCGCGCACGGACGGACAGCGCACCCTTGAAGATGCCGGGGAACGCCAGCACATTGTTGACCTGGTTCGGGAAGTCGCTGCGGCCCGTGCCGATGACGCGGACGCCCGCCTGCTTAGCGAGGTCGGGCATGATCTCGGGCGTGGGATTCGCCATGGCGAACACAATCGCGTCCTTCGCCATCGTGGCGGCCAGTTCGGGGGTCAATGCGCCCGCAATCGACGTACCAATGAAGATGTCCGCGTCCCGTATGGCCTCGGCCAGACCGCCGGTCAGTTTGTCGGGGTTCGTCTCCTCGGCCAGCCTGCCCTTGTGGCCTTCAAGGCCCGCGGGGCGGTTCGGGTAGAGGATGCCGTGCTCATCAACGGCGACGATGTTCTTAGCGCCCGCGACCTGCAGCATGTGGATGATGGCCGTGCCCGCCGCGCCGGGGCCGTTCTGGACGATCTTCACGTCCTCAATGCGCTTGCCGACGACCTTCAGGGCGTTGAGCACACCCGCCAGCACGATGATGGCTGTGCCGTGCTGGTCGTCGTGGAACACGGGGATGTCGAGGTCACGCTCGAGTTCGGCTTCGATTTCAAAGCACTCGGGGCTGCGGATGTCCTCCAGGTTGATACCGCCGAAGGTCGGGGCAATGGCCTTGACCGCAGCGATGACCTCCTCCTTCGTCTTGGCGTTCAGGCAGATGGGGAACGCATCGACGCCGCCGAACTCCTTGAACAGGACACACTTGCCCTCCATGACCGGCAGACCGGCCTCAGGGCCGATGTTGCCCAGACCCAGCACGGCAGTGCCGTTCGTGACGACGGCGACGGTGCGGCCCTTCATCGTGTAGGTGTAGACGTCATCGGGGTTTGCCTTGATCTTGCGGCACGGCTCGGCCACGCCGGGGGTATAGGCGGTGGACAGCGCGTCGCGGTCCTTGCATTCGCAAAGGCTCTGCACGGCGATCTTGCCGGGGAACTTGCTGTGGAGCTCCAGAGCAGCTTTGTTGTAGTCCATGGGGATACCTCTCCTTTATATAGTTTTACTTTCCGTAATGGTGCCCGGTAGGGGCCGGACATGTCCGGCCCGCAGGCTTGCCGCCACATCGCTATGGATTTTACGTTGAGGGCAGGGCATGCCCTGCCCCTACCGAGTTGCTTCTTTTATTCGTGGTGCACCGGTGCATAGTCCGGTTCCAGCTTTATGACACAGAAATGGTCGGGCCACTTGGCCTGTACGGCATTGCGCAGGGCATTGACGAGCTTGACGCCCCGGTGCTGTTTGTCGGTCATGTACTCGGCAGGGACGGCACAGTCAAAAATCACGTTCGTATGTGTCGGGCCGGGCACAATGCGCAGGTCGTGGATGTTGGCCAGCGGCGCGAGCTCCTCGACCTCACGCTGCAAAAACGCCTTCAGCTCGTCCGCGTGGGGGTCACCGGTCACGACGGGGTCAAAGTGGATCGTCGCGATCAGCCCGTCCTCCACAAGCAGGTCCCGCTCAATGCGGTCAATGACATCGTGACTGTGCATGACGTCGTCCTTAGCGTCCATTTCCAGATGGAAGCTGACCAGGCGGCTGCCGGGGCCGTAGTCGTGGATCATCAGATCGTGCACGCCCAGCACGCCGGGATAGCTCAGGGCCTTTTTCTCGATATGTTCGACCAGATCCGAGTCAGGCGCTGCACCCAGCAGCGGATTGATGGTGTCTTTGACGAGCATTGCACCGCTGTACAAAATGAACGCCGCCACACCGATACCCATCAGTCCGTCAATGCGGGCAAAGCCGGTGAGCTTTGTCAGAATCGTGGCTGCCAGAACCGCTGCCGTCGTGATGACATCGTTGCGGGCATCGGCGGCGGTGGCCAGCAGCGTTTCCGAGTCGATGGCCGTGCCGATCTGCCGGTTCAGCCTGCTCATCCAGAGCTTGACGAGGATGGACGCAATCAGTACTGCAACCATGAGCCAGCTGAAAGCGACCTCCGTCGGGTGCAGAACCTTGGCAAAGCTCTCCTTCAAAAGCTCCACGCCGATGACCAGGATCATGACAGAGACCGCCAGCCCGGCCAGATACTCATACCGGGCATGGCCGTAGGGATGCTCCGAGTCCGCCGGGCGCGCGCCGAGTTTGAAGCCGACGAGGCTGACGACATTGGAACTGGCATCGGACAGGTTGTTCATACCGTCGGCGGTGATGGCAACGCTGCCGGTCAGTACACCGACGGCGATCTTGCCGCCCGCCAGCAGTAGGTTGCACACCACGCTGACGATGCAGGCCAGATTTCCGTAGGCCGTGCGGACGGCGCGATCCGCGGTGCTTTTATAATTTTTGACGAAAGTCCGTATTAAAAGCTGAATCAGTGGGAATACCCCCTTTTTTAGAAAAAGACAGACCTTGTAAGGGTCTGCCTTTTGGTTGGTTATAAGTTTTTGCCTCCTCTGGGAGGGGGCCAAGGAGAAAAATTACTTCCGCACGATGCAGGCATCGCGCTCGGGGCCGACGGAGATGTACTTGATCTTGCAGCCGACCAGTTCCTCCAGACGTGTGACATAGTTCTGAGCTGCCTGGGGCAGGTCCTCAAACCTGCGCACGCCGGTGATGTCGCAGTGCCAGCCGGGCACAGTCTCGACAACGGGCTGGGCGTCGTCCAGCGTCTTGCCCATAGGGAAGCGGGTGGTCGTGCTGTCGTCGGTCAGCTTGTAGGCGGTGACGATGGGCACTTCCTCCATGTAGTCGAGGACGTCCAGCAGGGTCAGGGCCAGTTCATCGCAGCCCTGGCACTGCACGCCGTAGCGGCTTGCCACAGCGTCGAACGGGCCGACGCGGCGGGGACGGCCCGTGGCGGCGCCGTACTCATGGCCGTGCTCACGCAGCACGTCCTTTTCCGCCTCGGTCATAGCCAGCTCCGTGGTGAAGGGGCCCTCACCGACGCAGGAGGAATAAGCCTTCATAATGCCGATGGAGAGGTTCAGCTTGTGGCCCGGGATGCCCGCACCGATGGGTGCATAGGCGGACACAGTGTTGGAGGAAGACGTGTAAGGATAGATGCCGAAGTCGATGTCACGCAGAGCGCCCAGCTGGGCCTCGAACATGATCTTCTTGCCCTCGCGGTCAGCCTTGTCCAGATAGCCGCCCACATCGCAGATGTAGGGGGCAAACAGCTTGGAATATTTCTCGCACCAGGCCCACATCTCGTCAACGCTGACGGGCTTCTGGCCGTAGATCTTCTCCATGGTCAGGTTCTTGGACTCGACGATGGTCTCCAGACGCTTCCTGACACTGGCGTCCATGTGGACGAGGTCGCCCATGCGCAGGGTCTTTTTCATGTACTTGTCGCCGTAGCTGTAGGCGATGCCGCGCTTGGTGGAGCCGAACTGAGCGCCGGTCTTGGACAGGCGCTCCTCCTCAAGGCCGTCCTGTGCGACATGGAACGGCATGGTGATGGTCGCACGGTCAGAGATTTTCAGGTTTTTGGGGCTGATCTCAACACCCTTCTCGGTCAGGGAGGCGATTTCCTTCTCGAGGTGCTCGGGGTCGATGACCATGCCGCCGCCCATAACGCAGACAACGTCGGGGCGCAGAATGCCGGAGGGAATCAGGTTCAGGACGAATTTGCCGCGCTCGGTCTTGACGGTGTGGCCTGCATTGTCGCCGCCCTGATAGCGCGCAACAATGTCATAGTCCTGGCTGAGCAGGTCGACCATGCGGCCCTTGCCCTCGTCGCCCCAGTTAATGCCGGTAATGGAAGTAAGCATACGTTTCTACCTCTTTTGTAAGTAAATAGGCATTTCAGCCTTTTCCGGAATCTCCGGGATCCGCTGCCGTTCTGTATTATACCATATTTGTCAAGAGAATACTATAGCTGTTTTGTACAAGATTCAAATGTTTCCGTTGGCGCAGTTGCAGGGGCAGATCAACGCTTAGAGAGCTTCGCGTACTCGGCATAGGGGATCTTTGCGCCGTCCGCAGTCTGGACATAGGTGCTGTCGAGCTGCTGTTTGAAGGCCGCGCGCATATCGGCCAGATACTCCTTGCGCAAAGCGTCGCGCTCGGCGGTTTCGCGCTCGGTCAGACCAATGGCCTTGGCCTTTTTTGCCAGCGCGTTGATGCGGTCAATTTTGGATTTTTCCATGGTGTATGTCTCCTTGTTGTTTGTCTATTTTCCATTATACCACATTTTCACAGCAATTTCATTTTACTTTTCCAAAAAAGCGTGTATAATAAGAAAGTATGCAATTTTGAAAAAGACAGGAGAATTCCATGAAACTGAAGAATTTCCGCCGTGTGGCAGCCCTTGGCATGGCTGTCGGCATGACCGCTGTGCTTGCGGCCTGCGGCAATACCGCTGACACCGCCTCCTCCGAGGCCGCTGAATCTACCGCCGAGACGGCTGACACCGCCGAGGAGGCCAGCGCTGAGACCGCGGACGCCGAGTACGCCTATCTGGCTGATTTCAGCTTTTCCGATGCGTTTGACGAGAACGGTTATCTCAAGGGCGTGACCGCCACCGATTATGTCACCCTGCCCGACGACTACGCGGACATCACGATCAGCGCCGACCTGGGCCAGGTCAGCGACGACGACATCAATGATTACATTGATTCCAACGTGCTGTCCAACTTTGCGACCACGAATGAGGTCAAGGACCGCGCAGCCGCGGACGGCGATACGGTCAACATTGACTATGTAGGCCGCATCGACGGCGTTGCTTTCGACGGCGGCGACACCAAGGGCAGCGGCGCTGACCTGACTTTGGGCAGCGGCACCTACATTGACAACTTTGAAGATCAGATCGTCGGCCATACCCCCGGCGAGACCTTTGACGTCACGGTCACCTTCCCCGAGGATTACGGCAATGAGGACCTGAACGGCAAGGAAGCCGTTTTTGAGACGACCCTGAACTACATCAAAGAGTCCGTCACCCCCGAGCTGACCGACGACTGGGTCAAGGAAAATCTCGGCGAGAGCATGAGCCTGAACAGCGTCGATGAGCTGAAAGCCTTCGTCAAATCCACGATGCTCTATGACAACCAGGCCAGTGACGTTTACACCGCCCTGCATGACAAGGCCAGCTACGCGGACGAGCTGCCGCAGACCGCGTTGGACTACTACCGCGATGTGCTGCTGTACCGCATTTACACCAACGCCCAGAAATACGGCACCGACATGAACACCCTGCTGTCCTCCGGCATGATGGGCAGCAGCTATGACAGCGTGGATGCCTATCTGGCAGATGCCAACGACAGCATCAAGTCCATCACCCAGCAGGCCCTGCTGATGCAGGCCGTGGCCGAGAAAACGGGCTTCAAGTGCGACACCGCCACCATGAGCGCTGACTTTGGCCGCTACTACGGCACCACCGACCCGAGCCAGTATGTCTCCGCCTACGGTGAGAACTACATCAAGATGAACGTTCTGCAGAGCGACATCATGCAGAACCTGATCGACAACGTCAAGTACGAATAAGCGGTAAGCGCCGCCGCACTCCCGGTTTTGCACCGGGAGTGCTTTTTTGTTGCTTTTTGCGGGGGAAACCTTTATAATAAAGGTATTCTGAATAAGGAGTCCTTCCCTATGCCTCTTATCATCCCGAAAGACCTGCCTGCTTACGAGGAATTGCAGCAGGAAAATGTATTTGTCATGCACCAGGAGCGCGCGATGAGCCAGCATATCCGCCCGCTGCGCATCCTGATTTTAAACCTAATGCCGACCAAGATCGTGACCGAGACCCAACTGGCCCGCCTGCTGGCAAACAGCCCTTTGCAGGTGCAGGTCACCTTTTTGCAGACGGCGACCCACAGCACGACCCACACCGCGCCCGAGCACATGAAGGCGTTCTACAAGACGTTTGACGAGATCAAAAACGAGCGCTTTGACGGCATGATCATCACCGGCGCGCCGATTGAGGACCTGGACTACGAGGACGTTGACTACTGGGACGAGCTCTGCCGCATCATGGACTACACCAAGGAGAACGTCTACTCCACCATCCACCTGTGCTGGGGTGCGCTGGCGGGGCTGTACTACCACTTCGGCATCCCCAAGGTGCATCTGGACAAGAAGATGTTCGGCGTGTTTGAGCATCGTGTGACACGACCCTCCAACCCGCTGGTGCGCGGCTTCGACGAGGTATTCTACGCCCCGCACAGCCGCTGGGCCGGGCTGGACCGCGCCGCCATCGACGCCTGCGGCGACCTGCGCATTCTGGCCGAGAGCGACATTGCCGGGCCGATGCTGCTTTCCACCGAGTCCGGGCGGCAGATCTTTGTCATCGGCCACCCCGAGTACGACAAATATACGCTGGATAGGGAGTATAAGCGCGATGTGAAGGCCGGCAAGCCCATCAATATCCCGTGCAACTACTACCCCGACGACGATCCGAGCCGCGACCCGCTGTTCCGCTGGCGCGCCCACGGGTATCTGCTGTACACGAACTGGCTGAACTACTACGTGTATCAGGACACGCCGTATGATCTGAGCCGTCTGGAAGCGTTGGAGAAGTAATAGCCCATTTGCAGGGGCGGATGCCTGCATCTGCCCGCGGGTCGATGCAAGCATCGCCCCCTACAGGTTCCCCGATAGTAGAATTTTGTCTCAAGGAGCTTACTATGCCCAAAATCAGCGCCTGCATTGTGGCGTACTGTGATTATGACGAGGTCTGCGCCGCGGTGCGCAGCATCCTGCACTATACCCCTGCCCCGGATCTTGCCCTGTATGTCGTGGACAACGGCAGTCCCGACGGCTGCGGCAGGCAGCTGGCAGAGACGGATTTCGGCGACAGCCGCGTGACTGTGCTGCCGCTGGAAAAAAATATCGGCTTCGGCAAGGGCCACAACTATGTGCTGGATCGTCTGACCAGCGACGTACACTTTATTCTGAACCCGGACATCCTGCTGACCGGCGACGTGCTGGAGGACATGGCCGCGTGGCTGCTGGCCCGGCCCGGGGCCGCCATGGCAACGCCCCAGCTGCGCTACCCGGACGGCAAGCTGCAGCACCTGCCCCGCCGCAAGCCGACGCCCTGGCTGCTGCTGGCGCGGCAGCTGGCCCCGAAGCTCGGCGGCTGTTTCAAGAAGGCCGACGACCACTACACGATGCAGGATGAGGATCTGACCGTGCCCCGCCGCATCGAGTTCTGCACCGGCAGCTTTATGGCCGTGCGCACCGATGTGTTCAAGGAAATCGGCGGGTTTGACCCCGGGTATTTCATGTATGTAGAGGACGCTGACCTGACCCAGAAGGTGCTGCAGAAGGGCACCGTCTGGCTGGCTCCGCAGTTCAGCGCCGTCCACGCCTGGCACCGCGCCCCCATGCGGGACGCGGGCAAGTTTAAGATGCAGCTTGTCAGCATGGGACGGTATTTTAAAAAGTGGGGCTGTGGGAAAGGGACGGTATGACCCTGCCGACATTTCGGAACTTGTAGGGACAGATGCTCACCATCGGCCCCCACAACGCAAGAGCAGCGCAAAAGCAGCGTAAGAACAGCTCCGGTTGTTTCACTTGACAAACCCGCGTTCCTATGCTACAGTAAGAATATCGCAAGGCCGCTGACCGACGGGATATTGTGGGGCTTACCACAGGGGACGCGGCGTTATCACTTGCCTTTTAAGCCGACCGTCTGGGCTGCATACACTGGAGTATGGTGTGTGCAGCCCTTTATTGTTTTTTACAAAAACGGAGGAATCGTACAATGTTGAGCGACATCGAAATTGCCCAGGCCGCCAAAATGCAGCCCATCACCGAAATCGCCGCCAATCTGGGCCTGCAGGGCGAGGACGTCATCCCCTACGGCCACTACAAGGCCAAGCTGAACCACAAGCTGGCCAAGGCTGACAAGCCCGAGGGCAAGCTGATCTTAGTCACCGCCATCAGCCCCACCCCCGCGGGCGAAGGCAAGACCACGACGAGCGTCGGTCTGGCGGACGCCATGAACGCGCTGGGCAAAAAAACGATGCTCTGCCTGCGTGAGCCGTCGCTCGGCCCCGTGTTCGGCATCAAGGGCGGCGCTGCCGGCGGCGGCTATGCTCAGGTCGTGCCGATGGAGGACATCAACCTGCACTTTACCGGCGACATCCACGCCATCGGCGCGGCCAACAACCTGCTGGCTGCCATGATCGACAACTCAATCCAGCAGGGCAACCCGCTGAACATTGACCCCCGCCGCATCACCTGGAAGCGCTGCATGGACATGAATGACCGCCAGCTGCGGTTCATCGTGGACGGCCTCGGCGGCAAGGTCAACGGCACCCCGCGTGAGGACGGCTTTGACATCACCGTTGCCAGCGAGGTCATGGCGGTGTTCTGCCTGGCCACCGATCTGGAGGACTTAAAGGCCCGCCTGTCCCGCATCGTCTGCGCCTACACCTACGACGGCCAGCCCGTCACCGCCGGGCAGATCGGCGCGGCGGGCGCGATGACCGCACTTTTGAAGGATGCGCTCGACCCGAACCTTGTCCAGACGCTGGAGCACAACCCCGCTATCATCCACGGCGGTCCGTTCGCCAACATTGCCCACGGCTGCAACAGTGCCATTGCCACCAAGCTAAGCCTGAAGCTGGCCGACTACGTTGTGACCGAGGCTGGCTTTGGCGCAGATCTGGGCGCGGAGAAGTTCCTGGATATCAAGTGCCGCTATGCCGGGCTGCACCCCGCCGCCGTTGTGCTGGTGGCCACGGTGCGCGCGCTCAAGTCCCACGGCGGCGTGGCCAAGCCCGATCTGGGCAAGCCCAACGCCGAGGCCGTGCGTGCGGGCAGCGTGAACCTGACCCGCCACATTGAAAACCTGCAGGGCTTTGGTCTGCCGGTCTGCGTTGCCATCAACGCCTTCCCCACCGACACTGCGGAGGAGATGGATGTTATTTATGACGTCTGCAACAAGGCCGGTGTGCCCTGCGCCCTGAGCGAGGTCTTTGCCAAGGGCGGCGAGGGCGGCAAAGCACTGGCCGAGACCGTGCTGTCCATCCTGGACGACAGCGCCGAGGTGCAGTACACCTACGAGCTGGACGCGCCGCTGACGGATAAGATCGAGGCCGTCGCCACGAAGATCTACCGCGCGGGCCGCGTAAGCTACACCGCCGCCGCAAAAAAGACGCTGGACGAGCTGACCGCGCTGGGTTATGGCAAGCTGCCGGTCTGCATTGCCAAAACGCAGTATTCCTTCAGCGACAACGCCAAGCTGACGGGTGCGCCCGAGGGTCACACGCTGAATGTGCGCGAGGTGCGTTTGAGCGCCGGTGCGGGCTTTGTGGTCGTTGTCTGCGGCAGCATCATGACGATGCCCGGTCTGCCCAAGCACCCCGCTGCCATGGACATTGACGTGGATGTACACGGGAAGATCACGGGTCTGTTCTGATTGGTAAAATTTTGGTAAAATTGTAAAATAAAGAATCCCCCTTCCGGGAGGCTGTAGGGGCCGATGCTTGCATCGGCCCGCGGGCGGATGACGAGCATCCGCCCCTACAGAGTTCCCGGAAGGGGGATTCTTATTTATAGTTATCACACAGGCTTACAAATTTTCGCCGTTCGCCCAATGGCCCCGGCATACCATGCGGCGCTGTCCCCGGGGGACGGGCCGGCGTTATTCCGCCATGTCTCCCGCTTTTGCTTCCGGGGTCTCTGCGTCCTTCTGCTCCATGTCCGGGGCAATTTTGCCGCCAGGCATCTTGTAGCCGAAGGACGGCACAAAGAAATACTTGCGGATGATGAAGATCAGCGCGATGGCCCCCACGCTGACCAGGTTCTGCACGGCGTCCTCATGGCCGACGATCATGTGGCGGGCAATGGCGTAGAGCAGTACTTCCAGCACGCTGCCGGGGCTGTGCTTGGCCAGCATCTTGATAAACTCGATGCCGATGACGATGTCCAGCGCACGTTCCAGAAAGGTGCGGATCTCCAGGCTGTCGGCATCGGTCAGCAGACCGGGCATCAGCTCCACCAGCGGGACAATGCTCATGAGCAGGGCCGCCAGCACAATGCCGGAGAGCACGACTTCGAGGATGCCCGCAGCCTCGGCGATCTGGTCGCGGAAGATGCGCTTGAACCATTCCTCCCTGCCGTGCAGGGCGTGATTTGTCAGGCGTCGTTTGGGTGCAATCATACAAAGCTCCTTGTTTATGTATTTTTTCTATTTTATCATATTTTTGTGCCCTGTACCAGTAAAATTTTACAGGCCGTTTTAAAGTATGACAACTACCCTCCAAGACCCATCAAAAACGACAAAAAGCGACGGTCAAAACCCTTTTGCACCGTTTTTTGGCTGAAATGTCCGCCGGGCGCTTGCATTTTTTTTGCCCAGCGTTTACACTACAATTACAGGGCACATCTTACTTTTATTAAAGGGGGATCTTCCGTGGCAAACGCAATGCAGCGTATTGGCTTCTTCGCGGGTGTTCTGTACCATCATACCCTTTTTACGTCGACACCACAGCGCAGTGTATCCTGATGCGGAGCACTGCGCTGTTTGCTTTGTAAGGGAGGTTTCAAAACGTATGAAAAAAGTTGCGATCATCATGGGCTCGGACAGTGACTGGCCGGTGGTCAAGGGTGCCTGCACGGTGCTGAAGGATTTCGGCGTGCCGTATGAGGCGCACATTCTTTCGGCCCACCGCACACCGGAGGCCGCCGCCGCGTTCGCCAGGAGCGCCCGTGCCGAGGGCTACGGCGTCATTCTCTGCGCTGCCGGCATGGCCGCGCACCTGGCCGGTGCCTTTGCCGCCAACACCACCCTGCCCGTTGTGGGCATCCCGATGAAGGGCGGCGCCATGGACGGTCTGGACGCCCTGCTGGCCACTGTGCAGATGCCCAGCGGCTTTCCCGTGGCTACCGTAGCGCTGAACGGCGCGAAGAACGCCGCGTATCTGGCTGTGGCGATTCTGGCCGTGGCCGACGACGAGCTGGCCGCGAAGCTTGACAGCTTCCGCGCCGATACCGCCGCCGCGATTGCCAAGAAGGACGCCTCCATTGCCGCTGAAGCCGCAGCACTGTAAAAGAGCCTTTCCCCTTGGGGGGAAGCCAAAAACAGGTACACATACATACTTTACTATATTATACTATAAAAAGGAGCGTTTCTCATGAATTACGAAGTTAAAGAGCAGCTGTACGAAGGCAAGGCCAAGCAGGTTTTCGCTACCAACGATCCCGAGATCGTCATGGTCCACTATAAGGATGACGCCACTGCCGGTGACGGTGAGAAGAAGGGCACCATTCGCGACAAGGGCATTGTCAACAACAAGCTGTCCAACGCTCTGATGCAGAAGCTCGAGAAGGAGGGCATCCCCACCCATTACGTGCAGGAGGTCAATGACCGCGACACCTTTGTGAAGAAGGTCGAGATCGTGCCTCTGGAGGTCATCGTCCGCAACGTTGCAGCCGGTCACTTCAGCCTGCGCATGGGCGTGCCCGAGGGCAAGGTCTTTAAGACCCCCATCCTCGAGTACAGCTACAAGAACGACGATCTGCACGACCCGTTCATCAACCACTACTACGCCCTGGCCCTCGACCTGGCTACCCAGGAGGAGCTGGACACCATCGCGAAGTATGCCTTCAAGGTCAACGAGGTGCTGAAGAAGATCATGCTGGACGCCAACATCCGTCTGGTGGACTTTAAGCTCGAATTTGGCCGCCTGTCCGACGGCACGATCATCCTGGCCGACGAGATCAGCCCCGACACCTGCCGTTTCTGGGACGCCACCACCGGCGCACATCTGGACAAGGATCTGTTCCGCCGCAACATGGGCGGCGAAGCCGACGCTTACCAGGAAGTCATGAAGCGCCTGCTGGGCTGATTGCACCCGCACAATTTACCGTGCGCTTTCCCGTAGGGGCGCATTCTATATGCGCCCGCAAGAGGCAGCCGACCCACGGGCGGATATAGGATTCGCCCCTACGGCTTTACCATTCCGACAATTGGAGCAAATAAATGAGCGAAATTTCCCAATACACCGAGTCCCTGCACGAGGAGTGCGGCGTGTTCGGTATGTATGACAAGACCGGCGAGACCGATATGGTCAGCGCCGTCTACAGTGCGCTGTACGCCCTGCAGCACCGCGGCCAGGAGAGCTGCGGCATTGCGCTGAACGTCGACGGCGTGCTGTCCGGCTACCGCGATCTGGGCCTTGTCAGCGAGGTCTTTACCAAGCGCGTGCTGGAGGAGCTGCCCCGCGGCGCAAAGATGGCTACCGGCCATGTCCGCTATGCCACGGCGGGCCAGCGCAGCCGTTCCAACGCGCAGCCGATGGTTCTGCATCACTGCAAGGGCGCTATGGCGGTCTGCCACAACGGCAACCTTGTCAACGCGCCGAAGCTGCGCCGCAAGCTCGAGATGAGCGGTTCGATCTTTCACGGCACGTCGGACACCGAGGTCATCGCCTATCTGCTGACCCAGAACCGTCTGCTGACGCCGAACATTGAGATGGCCGTCAGCCGCACGATGGACGACATCGAGGGCGCATACTCCCTCGTCATTATGACCCACACCAAGTTGATCGCGGCGCGCGACCCCAACGGCTTCCGCCCGCTGTGCATCGGCGAGCTGCCCGACGGCAACGGCTATGCCTTTGCCAGCGAGAGCTGTGCGCTGGACGCCGTGGGTGCGAAGTTCGTCCGTGACGTGCGCCCCGGCGAGATCGTTATTGCTGACCGCAACGGCCTGCGCACAATGGAGGATCACTGCGGCGCCGCGCCGCACACGATGTGCGTCTTTGAGTACATCTACTTTGCCCGCCCGGATTCCGTCATCGAGGGCACCTGTGTGCATGAGGCCCGTCTGCAGGCGGGCCGGTTCCTGGCGCAGGAACATCCCGTGGAGGCCGATGTCGTCATCGGCGCGCCGGACTCCGGTCTGGATGCAGCTCTCGGCTATGCGCAGGAGAGCGGCATCCCCTACGGCGTGGGCTTTATCAAGAACAAATATGTAGGCCGCACCTTCATTCAGGGCAGCCAGGCCCAGCGCGAGAGCAGCGTGCGCATCAAGCTGAACGCCATCACGTCCACAGTCAAGGGCAAGCGCGTTGTGCTGGTCGATGACTCCATCGTCCGCGGCACGACGAGCGCCCGCACCATCCGCCTGCTGCGCGAGGCCGGTGCTGCCGAGGTACACTACCGGATCAGTGCGCCGCCGTTCGCCCACCCGTGCTACTTCGGCACCGACATTCCCGACGAGAAGGACCTGATTGCCACCGGCCACACGGTGGAGGAGATCAACGAGCTGGTCGGGTCTGACACGCTGGGCTATTTGAGCATTGAGCATGTGCAGCAGCTGGCCATCCACAGCAAGTGCGGCTTCTGCACGGGCTGCTTTACCGGCAAATACCCCGTCGCCCCGCCCACCGAGACGATGGACATTGTCTACGACAAGCCGCTGAGCCAGTCTAAGACGAATAAGAAGCTGTAATCATAACGACGGGAGCGCAGCAGTAGCGCAAACTTCTCTCCCCCACCGCCTGCGGGCGGAGCCCCCTCGCAGAGGGGGCCAAGCCTCCTTGCCTCCCTCTGCGAGGGAGGTGGCGCGCAGCGCCGGAGGGAGAGAGCTTGCCGCTGCCACCCGATTTTCCGAGTAATGTAACACATTTAGGAGTTCAACATGGAAAAAAGCTATTCTGCCAGCTACGCCGCTGCAGGCGTGGATATTACCGCCGGGTACCGCTCTGTTGAGCTGATGAAGCAGTATGTGGCCCGCACGATGACCGAGAGCTGCATCGGCGGTCTGGGCGGCTTCGGCGGCCTGTTTGAGCTGGACTGCACCGGCATGGAGCATCCCGTTCTGATTTCCGGCACTGACGGCGTCGGCACCAAGCTGCGCATCGCCATGCTGCTGGACAAGCATGACACCATCGGCATCGACTGCGTGGCCATGTGCGTCAACGATGTCATCTGCGCCGGTGCCAAGCCGCTGGTTTTCCTCGACTACATCGCCTGCGGCAAGAACATCCCGGAGAAAATTGCCGAGATCGTCAAGGGTGTGGCCGAGGGCTGCGTCCAGGCGGGCTGCTCCCTCGTGGGCGGCGAGACCGCCGAGCACCCCGGCATGATGCCCGAGGATGAGTACGACCTGGCCGGCTTCACCGTCGGCGTCGTGGACAAGGCAAAGATTTTGGACAACTCCACGATGCAGCCGGGCGATGTCATCATCGCACTGCCCTCCACGGGCGTACACTCCAACGGTTTCTCGCTGGTGCGCAAAATTTTTGACATTGACAACAACCCCGATGTGCTGAAAAAGACATTCGACGGCATGGACAAGCCCCTAGGCGAGGCCCTGCTGGCCCCCACCAAGATCTACGTCAAGCCCGTGCTGGCTGTCATGGACGAGA
>OMCC01000564.1_pt1 | contig 24423 bp, 16 predicted proteins | sample 1674161 | NCBI WGS metagenome assembly OMCC01 (sample SAMEA103958149, study PRJEB25191) | human gut metagenome | biome: human-associated habitat [ENVO:00009003]; feature: intestine environment [ENVO:2100002]; material: feces | place: Germany | collected 2013/2015 | reverse complement strand
GATCGAACATCCCGAAGCCGAGCGGGTGGACCCGATCGCCGGCGACGTGCACGCGGTCCGGCGCGACAGCCGCGAACGCTACGGCGCCAGGAAGATCAAGTGTGTTTTAGCAAGTTGGCGTCCGCTTTGTGAGCGGTGTTTTTCCGCAGTGTAGGCAGCGGGTTTTCCGCAGGGTGTGCGGTATCGGCCGCTGCCTGTCTGCGTTGTGTTGGTTATTTGGTCATGAGGGCGTGTTCGCTTCGGTAGGAGCGGCCCTCGAATCTGATGAGCCGTCCGTGGTGGACGGTGCGGTCGATGAGGGCGGCGGCCATGTTCTTGTCGCCGAGCACGCGTCCCCATCCGCTGAATTCGATGTTGGTGGTGTAGATGATGCTCCTTGTCTCGTAGGAATCGGAAATGATCTGGAAGAGGAGCCTGCTGCCCTCCTCGTCTATGGGTAGGTAGCCGAACTCGTCGATGATGAGAAGTCGGGCCTTGCCGATGCTCGCGAGTTCCCGGTCGAGCCGGTTCTCCTGCTGGGCGCGGCGCAGACGCATGAGCAGTCCGGTCGCGGTGAAGAAGCGCACCGGGACGCCCCGCTCGCAGGCGAGCCGTCCGATCGCGATGGCCAGGTGGCTCTTGCCGGTGCCGACGGGCCCGTAGAGCACGAGGTCCTCGCATCCGGCGACGAAGTCGAGGTTCTCGAGCTGCGCGCGCCCCCAGTCGGCGGGCATCTTCAGGTTGGTCCAGTCATAGCCGTCGAGGGTCTTGTCGGCGGGGAAGCCGGCCTGTTTGAGCAGGCGCAGGCGTTTGGATCGCTCGCGCGAGTCGAGTTCGGCCGTGAACCATCGTTCGATGAAGTCGAGCTGGTTGGGCGTGGCCTCGGCGAGCGTGCCGGCGAGCACGCTGCGTGTCAGGGTCAGGCTGCGGCTCATCTTCAGGATGCGTTCGCTTTTCTCGGTCGTGGACGCGCGCCTGCGTCGGGTCTCCGGGATCACCGGATCGGGTCTGACGCTCACCGTTCTTCCCCTCCGTCGTCCGTGCCGGTGATGAACCGGTCGTAGCCGCTCAGGTCGGGCTCCTCGATCCCGCCGGGGTATTCCCACTCGCCGTCGCGCATGCGCAACGCGATAGGGGTGAGCGAGTCCGCGTGCAGGCCCATGTCCCTGTTCGAGCGCAGGATCTCGCCGCACGCCTGCATCGCGGGATCGAACCCGGCCGCCCGGCACGCGTCCCCGATCGCTTTGAGGCTCTCCCTCAACGTCTTTTCGTCCATGGAATCAAGCCACGCGCGTATATCGTCGGGCACGTCCGGGCGGATCGAGCTTTCCCGCCACGCGCGGGGTTTGACCGCGAGCCGGGGAAGCACGAGCGCGGGATCCTCCACATTGCGCGACCGTCCGTACTGTCTGGGATATTCCGCGAGGAGCTCGCCGGTGGCGGGCGATGCGAGCGTGACCGTGTCCCACCGGATCGCGGCCAATACCCTGGAACGCGCCGAATCGGGGCCGGCGAGGTACCGGTTCGAGTCGATGTCGACCAGCCCGTACTTGTCGGCCGTCCGGCTTTCCCAGCGAACCGGGTCGAACGCCGTGGACGGCAACGGCATCAACGCGGCCCTCTCCTCGTCGAACACCTCGGCCACGGGCACGTCCAGCAACCTCGGGCAATACGAGTCCCTGGCGAGCCCGTCGCACCGCTCCAGCAGGAGACGGCTCAACTGCCCATACGATTCCGCGCGCATGGGCGGCACCATGAGATTGCGCCGCAAAAACCCGACCGCGTTCTCCACGCTGCCCTTCTCGTTGCCCGAATACGGGTTGCAGAACCGGACCTCGAGCCGGTAATGCGCCACGAACGCGGAGAACACCCCGGTCAACGCGACCTCGCCCTTCGCGTTGCGCCGGCCGGCACCGGTCGCGTTGTCCATCACGATCACGGGAGGAACACCCCCGATATGCTCGAACACGAGCATCAGGCCATGGCACAGACACTCCGCGTTCTCGCCCGGCAACGCCACGCACAACCGCATGTTCGAATACGGCAACGAGACCACCAGGCAATGCACGTCCGCCATCTCGCCAGCGATCCGGGCCCGGGCCACGCCGAAATCGACCTGCATGCTGCCCGCCGCCCACTCGAGCCGCACGTACCCCTCGCGATCCGGCACGCCGCGGTTCGCCTCGCGCCACCGGTGCACGTAACGCATCGTGGTCGAATACTCGCCGTCGTAATCCGTCTCCGCCAGCAGACGGTCGTGCACGCGCCTGATCGTGTGCCGCTGCTTCCTGGGCAGCAGACGATCGGCCTCCAGCCACTCGTCCACCAGATGCGCGTACGGGTCGATCTTCGACCCGTACCTGCGATCCGCCTTCGGCTTGGGCGAGCAATCCTCCATATCCGCGTACTTCGCGACCGTCCCGCGATCCACGTGAAGACGCCGCGCTATCTGCGCGCGCGACATTCCCTGCCGGTCGAGTCTCCTGATATCTTGCACAATGGGCATCGGTATCGCCATGTTCCTTTCCTTCCCGAGCGCCGGCCGGCGGCAACCGGCCGAATCAAAACCGATTGGCAACTCGGGAATATACAGGCGGCGGCACCGATGCCTATCACATCACCGGGAAACGATGACGACACCGGGGAAAACCATCAGCCCACACTACGGAAAAACACTGCCGAACCTGTCGAACAAACATTGAAGCAAAACAATCAAGGCCGCGCTGGAGCGGAGGGGCGTCACCGCGTCCAGGAGACGTATCGGCAACATCATGCGCGAACAGGGCATGACGAGCACGTACGCGCGCAGGCGGTTCAAACCGCACGGGACGCGGGCCGACGAGGCGAAGCTCGCGAACCTGTTGGACCGCGAGTTCGAAGGCTACGCCCCGCACACGCACCTGGCGAGCGACCTTACCTACGTGAGGGTCGGCAACGGGTGGGCGTACGTGTGCTTGCTGGCCGGTCTGGCGGACAGGGGCATCGCCGGCCATTCCGTCGGGCGGACCCGGGACGCGGGCCTGGTATTGGGCGCGTTCGCCACGCTCGACTTCCCGCCGGCGGACGTCCAGGTGTTCCACACGGACCGTGGAAGCGAGTTCGACTGTTTTTGTTCAATAGGAAGTTGAGGTTTTAGTCACGAAGGTTTTTCGGGTTTAGGCGGAAAGGCATGCCGACCACCCGTGGGCCTTAGCCTGATGGTGCTTCTAGTTCCATTCGGGAAAGGTCCGGAGAGGCAATGATCAGCATGCCTCAAATACAGTCTATCCGTTCGCGTCGCAGGAACGGTGAGTCCATCGCCTCGATAGCGCGCAGCGAGAGGGTCAGCGAGCCGACCGTGCGCAAGTATCTGAGGGTCGACGACCTATCGGCCAGGCCGCCCGTGAGGCGACGTCGTGGTTCGGTGATCGACGAGTGGCTGCCCATGATCGAGGGCATGCTCGCCGAGGACCGGGAGACCTGGCGCAAGCAGCGGCATACCGCGACCCGCATCCATGAGCGGTTGCGCGACGAGTACGGGGCCGGGGTGTCGTTGTCGACGGTGACCCGGACCGTGTGTGTCTGTTCAATAGAAAGTGGGCCGTGTGAGCGTGTGGATGTCTTCCATGTGAGCGGCAGGTTCTGGTCCACTTCAGCGTGTGGTGAGAAACGAACACCGGCCCGTCCTGCCTGGACTAGTTTCCCGAGTTGAAAGTCAAACCGTTCGGTTTTCTCGGGAAAGGAAAGGAATGACGGTACCGGTGTCCGTACAACAACGTATCAGGGTGCTTGACGCGCATGGCATGTCATGGAGGAGCATCGCGAAAGAGGTGGGCGTGGCCCGCGACACGGTCGCGAAGTACGCCGGGAGGGAGGATTGCTCTCCCGGACCGGAGCGCTCCGTATCGCGGCCGTCGAAGCTCGATCCGTTCAGGGCGACGGTGGACGGGTGGCTGCAGGCGGACCGGTTCATGCCCCGCAAGCAGCGGCACACCGCCAAGCGCGTGTACGACAGACTCGTGTCGGAGAAGGGCTACGAGGGCTCGTATTCGCCGGTGCAGCGGTACGTGAAACGGTGGCGCGAGGAGCATCGCCTCCCGTCGGACGGGTATCTGGAGCTCAAGTGGCATCCGGGCGAGGCGCAGGTCGATTTCGGCATGGCGCAGGCCGTGGTCGGCGGGGACCGGGTCGACGTGCATTGCCTGGTCGTCACGTTCCCGTATTCGAACATGCGCTACTGCGTGGCCCTGCCCGGGGAGAACGCCGAATGCGTGTGCGCGGGGCTGCGCACGGTGTTCGAGCACATAGGCGCGGTCCCCCTGACGCTGGTGCTTGACAACGCCACCGGCGCCGGCCATCGGATCGCGTGGGACAAGGTCACCGTCGTGCACGTGTTCGAACTGTTCGTGGAGCATTACCGGCTGGAGACCAGGTTCTGCAACCCGAACTCGGGCAACGAGAAGGGCAGCGTGGAGAACGCGGTCGGGTTCCTGCGCCGCAACATCATGGTGCCCATGCTCAACGCAGAGTCCCACGGCCAACTGACCCGGTACATGCTGGAGCGTTGCGACGCGATGGCCAAGGAGACGCATTACCGCAAGGGCGCGCCGATCGGCGGCCTGTTCGCCGGTGAGAAGATGGATATGCAGCCGCTTCCCGCCAAGCCGTACGACGCGATCCGTTGGGAGGTGAGGAAGGCCGACAAGGACGGGCGTGTGCAGATCGACGGCAACTACTACCTCGCCGGCCCCTCGTGGCGCGGCTGGACTCTCGACGTGGGTCTGCGCGCGTTCGACGTGACGATCCGCACCCAGGACGGACGCACCTGTGCCAGACTGCCGCGCGTGTACGGGGATTCGCCGGCCACGGTGCGCAACCCCGCCACGCTCCTGCCCGCGTTGAGCCGCAAGACCCACGCATGGACCGATTCCACCATCCGTGACGATTTCCCCGACAAACTCAGGATCGCCATCGACCGCATGGACGCCAAGACACGCAGGACCACGTTCCGCGTCATCGCCAAGGCCAGCGCCGCGTCCGGCTTCGAGGCCGCCGTCCGGGCCGGAGAGCACCTGGTCGAACAGGGGCACGCGATCGACGAGGCCAGTGTGACCACCATGGCCCGGCGCATCGCCGCCGGCGAGAAGCCGTACGAGCAGTCGGTACCCGACCTGACCGGATACGACGTGTTCATGAAACCCCGACAGCCATGGGAAAGGAAGGAGGCCTGACCATGGGAACCCACCGTCCGCCGGTCGTCATGCCCGACATGAAACGCAGGCGCGCGTCCACCGGCGAAAGAATCGCAACGATCATGACCCTGGCCAGACGGCTGCCTCTGACCCGCCAGGTCCTCGCCGACCAGCTCGCGGACGCGACCCCCAGCCAGATGGAATTCATGGAATCGTGGATGAACGCCGAGATCGAATCCAGGGAACGCTCCAAACGCTCACGCCTGCTCAAGGCCGCCGGATTCCCCGCCGACAAGGAGCTCGGCGGCTACGACTGGACCCCGATCCGCTTCCCCGTCGACTACGGGCGCGGGCAGATCACGACCCTCGACTTCATCGCCGGCCACGACGACCTCGTCCTGTTCGGCCCTCCCGGCACCGGCAAGACCCACCTCGCCATCGCGCTCGGCAGGAACGCATGCCGCAAGGGCATACCCGCACGCTACTTCACCGCCGCAGGCCTGGTCATGCGGCTCCTCAGGGCCCAATCGGACAACCGGCTCGACCGGGAACTCGCCGCGATCGGCAGGACCCCGCTGCTCGTCATCGACGAACTCGGCTACGTGCCCATCGACGAGGACGGCAGCAGGCTCCTGTTCCAGGTCGTCACCAACGCGTACGAGACCCAGAGCATCATCTACACCACCAACATCGAGTTCAGCGGATGGGGCAGGATCTTCGGCGACCCCAACATGGCCGCCGCGATCATCGACCGCACCGTCCACCACGGACGGATGATCCGCTTCGAGGGCGAATCCTGGCGCAAGACCCACGCCCTCATGCAATAACCAATGCAATAACCAACAACCAGCAGGACCGGCCAACGCCGAAACGGCCTGAAACCCGCCGCTCACATGGACTAAAAGAAACGCCGAAACGGCCTACTCCAACTTGACAAAACACAACCGTGGCGCGGCTCAGGCGCGAGGCCGCGGCGGAGCGGGAGGCCGGTTTCCTGGACCTGTCGTGGCATCCGGGCGAATGCCAGGCGGACTTCGGCCAGGTCGACGTGCGCTACCGGGGCGTCGTGACGCGAATGCGGCATTTCGTGTTGGATTTCCCGTACTCGAACATCGGGCCGAGCCAGCTGATGCCCGGGGAGAACGCGGAGTGCACGTGCCAGGCCCTCAGGAACCTATTCGAATGGCTGGGCGGGGTGCCCGAACGCATCGTGTATGACAACGCCGCCGGCGTCGGACGCAAATGGTTCGACGGGATCCGCCTGACCCGCCTGTTCCAGGTGTTCCAGGCGCACTACGGGTTCGAGTACACGTTCTGCAACCCGTACTCGGGACACGAGAGGGGCGGCGTCGAGGCCCGGGTCGGGGCCGTGCGCCGCAGGCTGTTCGTGCCGGTGCCCGGCGTATGGAACCTCGACAGCTTCAACCTGCGCCTGCCCGGCCGCTGCCTCGAACTGGGGGACAAGGACCACTACAGGAAGGGCGAGAGCCAGACCGGCCTGTTCGACGAGGACCGAAAGGCGCTGCTGCCCCTGCCCGCCAAGCCGTTCGACGTGGTCACGTGGACGAGGATGAAGGCCGACAAATACGGCAACATCACCGTCCAGGGCCGCCACCGGTACGCGGCCGGACCCGAACACGCCGGCCATGAGATGATCGTCGGCCTGAGGGCCCTGGAGGTGGAGATCCTCGATGCCGAAGGCAAACGCGTGATCACGCATCCGAGGTCCTACGGGGACAAGCCGACCGACAGCGGCGACCCGTCGAGCCAGCTCGGGCTGTTGTGCGACCGGCCGGCGGCCTGGCGCAACAGCCGGGTGCGCGACGCGATGCCCGACCCGCTTCGCGAATGGATCGACGCGCAGGACGAGGCCACGCGGCGCGACAGCCTGCGTGCCCTGCTGCACGCCGACGGCGAGAGCGGCTGGCGGGCGGCCGTGGCCGGCATGCTCGAGATCCTCGAATCCACCGGAGGCACGGACCGGGCCGGGGTATGTCTGGCCGCGGCACGCCACGCCTCGGGCCTGGGACCCGTGGCCTACGACGACCCCGTGGACCTGAGCGAATACGACATCGCCTACACCAAGGGAGGGTGTCTAATTGTTTGTGTATGGGATCATCTGATTGAAAGGAAACGATCATGGTGACCGAGGCAGTGAAGCCTATGGCCGGCGATGTGGCCGGGAATGACAATGGTGCCGTGACGGATTCGCGGTCCCTGGTGGACTCGCTGGTCGCGTCGGGAGCGCTGGACCCCCTGTTCGAACGGATAGACGGCGGGCAGATCGAGCTCACCGGCGACGGCGGCCTGCTGGGCGAGCTCACGAGGGTCGCCCTGGAACGCGGCCTGCAGGCCGAGATGACGTCGCACCTGGGCTACGCGCCCGGCGACAGGGAGTCGAAGGCGGGCGGCGGGCATGCGAACTCGCGCAACGGTTCGTATCCCAAGACGCTGTCCACGCCGGTGGGAGAGGTGACCGTGCTGGTTCCCCGCGACAGGGACGGCTCGTTCACCCCGAGGTTGGTGCCCAAGCATTCCAGGAGGCTGGGCGGACTGGACGAGATGATCATATCCCTGTACGCGGGCGGCATGACGGTGCGCGACATCCAGCACCACCTTGAGAAGACGATCGGCACGGACCTGAGCCCCGAGACGATATCCAACATCACCGACGCGGTGAGCGACGCCGTGCTCGAATGGCAGGAGCGGCCGCTGGACGAGTTCTATCCAGTCGTGTACCTGGACGCCGTCAGGGTCAAGGTGCGCGACAACGGCAGGGTGATGCCCAAGGCGGCGCACATCGCCATCGGCGTCGACATGGACGGGTTCAAGCATGTGCTTGGCATATGGGTCCAGGACAACGAGGGTGCCTCCTTCTGGGCGCATGTGTGCGCCGAGATGGCCAACCGGGGCATGGCCGACGCGCTGATCGCGTGCTGCGACGGGCTCAAGGGCCTGCCCGAGGCCGTGGAGGCCACGTGGCCCAAGGCGATCGTGCAGACCTGCGTGGTGCACCTGATACGCGCGGCCAACAGGTTCGTCGCCGACCACGACAGGAAGAGGGTGTGCGCGGCGCTCAGGAGCGTGTACTGCGCGCTCAACGGGCAGGCCGCGCAAAAGGCGCTCGGCGAGTTCGCGGAAAGCGAGCTCGGCCGGAGATACCCGTCGGTGGCCGCCACGTGGAAACGCTCGTGGGACCGGTTCGTCCCGTTCCTGCAGTTCCCGCCCATGCTCCGCCGGGTGGTGTACACCACCAACAGCATCGAATCGCTCAACTACCAGTTGCGCAAGGTCAGCCGCAACCGCAGCCAGTTCCCCAACGACCAGGCCGTGGTCAAGCTGTTCTGGCTGGCAATCTGCGACATCGAGGACAAACGCAGCCTCAAACGCGCCAAAGACGGCAACAAAACCAGGCGCAAAAGCGAGGGAAGGCTCATCGAGGGACGCATGACGACCAACTGGAAACAGGCCCTCGCCCAACTCGCGGCCGCATACCCCGAACGAATGGAACCTTATTTATAAAACACACCCCAAACACAAATAACTTGACAAGCTCACACACCAAGGAGGACGAGTGAACCAGAAGAACGGACGGACCGACCCCGGCCCGCTGCGCGAGCGGGCGAGGAGCCTGTTCATCTCGCAGGCCACCATCGACGAAACGCTCGAATGGGCCACGCCCCGCCAACTGGACGCCATCGACCGCATGCTCGCCACGGAACTGGCCAACAGGGAGGCCTCCAAACGGGCAAGGCTCATGCGCCAGGCCCGGTTCCCGGTGCCCAAAAGCCTCGACGGCTACGACTTCGCGAACGTGCGCCTGCCCGACGGATACACCAAGGAGCAGCTGACCGGCCTCGATTTCGCGGCCAAGGCGCAGGACCTCGTGTTCTACGGCAAGACGGGACGCGGAAAGACCCACCTGGCCACCGCCCTGGGCATGCTCGCCATCGAGCAAGGCAGGAGCGTGAGGTTCCGGCAGACCGCGGAGCTCGTGCTCCAGCTCGGCAAGGCCAAACGCGACGGCGCCCTCGACAGCCTGCTCAGGGACCTCGCCCGTGCCGACCTGATCATCCTCGACGAGTTCGGCTACGCGCCCGTGCGCCTCGACGGGGCCCGTCTCCTCTACCAGATCATCGCCGGCAGCTACGAACGTCGCAGCATCATCCTCCGCCACGAACATCGAGTTCAGCAAATGGGGGACGATCTTCGCCGACGACAAACTCGCCGCCGCGATCATCGACCGCATCGTCCACCACGGACGCCTCATCGAATTCACCGGCCCCAGCCGACGCGTCAGCCAAGCCCTCATGTTCGGCAAGACGGACAACCAGTAAAACAAACCACCGGCCGGCACTCCTCATGCCGAAAACCGAAAAAAATTAGTGACGAAACACGAAACACCGACTTGACTAAAAACACCGCCCGCCGGGCATGGGTCAGGCTATACCGCCTGTGCTCGTGGATGATACACTCGAGGCTCGAACCCGTGAAGGAACCCGCCCGTCTGGTCCGCCGCCGCTTCGCCGAGGTCGTCGCGTACTTCGAGCACCCGTACGCCAACGCCGTCCTCGAGGGCGCCGACAGCGTCGTCCGGAACGTGAAGAGACGGGCCTGCGGCTTCCGTGACATGGACTACTTCGCCACCATGGTCTACCTGACCTGCGGCAAGCTCGACCTCAAAGCCGTCACCACCTCCCCCTCAGTGAGAGTTTTTTGCAAATTGGCCCGTACCCGCACCTCGTCACAGCTTGTATAATCACGATTATACTAATCGTGATACAATAAATCGTGATGCGATAGAAATACGCCGGCGTATGGCATAAAGGAGGCGGGCAGCATGGCATTCATCGGACGAGACGATGACCTCAAGCAACTGCAGGAATGTTTCACTGAGCGTAGGGCACAGCTTGTGTTCGTCTACGGCCGCAGGCGCGTGGGAAAAACAGAGACGCTTATTCAACTCGCAAAAGACAAGGAAACCTTATTCTTCGCGGCGCAGAATGCCACTAAAGATGAACAGCTGGCATCGTTCTCCCGTCTCATGTTCGAGGCGGGTGCCCCGGGCAAGGATTATCTGAGTCAATATCCTTCTTGGGAAAGGGCGTTAACCGAGTTAACCCGGCTGCCAGAGCCGAGCGATGGCGGCCGCAGGCTTGTGATATTCGATGAGTTTCCTTATCTGGTCAAATCTGATCCGTCATTGCCGTCAGCGCTACAGAATCTTTGGGACCACACGTTGCGTCATGCAAATCTGATGATTGTGATTTGCGGCAGTGCCATGAGCTTCATCGAAAAGGAGCTGTTGGGAGAAAAATCGCCGCTATATGGTCGTGCGACCGGCATCCTGAAGATGCTGCCGATGCCATATTGGGATGCAGCGCAATTCTTCCCCAACTATAGTGGCGAGGATAAGGCGCTGGCCTACGCAATACTGGGCGGTATCCCGCGTTACCTAGAGGAATTTGACCCAGATGAGACCATAGACGCAAATGTCAAGCGGCATATTCTGAGACGCATTGCTCCGCTATACAGCGAGGTTGAATTTTTGTTGCACGAAGAACTGCGGGAAACTGCGAAATATAACAGCGTGATACGGGCGATCGCGCTCGGCTCAACTTCGCTGAATGAGATCGCGACACACACGATGATGGCAAACGCAACAGTATCGTCGTATCTCGCCAATCTTATGGAACTGGGGATTGTGGAACGTGAGTTCCCAGTCACGGCGAAGCCTAAGGAGCGGGCGAAAGGTTCGCGTGGGCTGTATCAGCTGAGCGACAATTTCTTCCGATTCTGGTATTCGTTTGTCTTTCCGTATCGTTCGGAATTGGAGCGGGGCGATGTGGAAGGCGTATACGAGCGTCATATCAAGCCGGTATTACATGATTTTGCCGGCAAACCGTTCGAGGGTCTGTGCCGTGAATGGATGTGGCGTGAGAGTGCTGCTGGACGGTTGCCCTTCCGTGCGCGTGCGGTTGGCCGTTGGTGGGATCGTCAGGATGAGATAGACGTGATGGCCGTTGACAATGCGTCTGATGCTGCCATTGTGGGCGAGTGCAAATTCCGCAATGCGCCGGTGGACCGTTCCGTGCTGAATCTACTGCGAGACCGTGCTGCGCGAACCGGTATCGGCCAGCGAACATACCTGCTGTTTTCGCTCGGCGGTTTCGATCAATCACTGGTCGACGATGCTGCGGCGTCTCAATCCGACGTTCAGCTCGTCGGCATCGATGAGCTGTTTCATGAATAAATCCCATTTGCGAATAGCTCTCACTGAGTGCTCATCAGTGAGAGCTATTCGCAAATGGAGCCTTACTTCTTCGCCTGAGTGAGCTGGTAGGCGGCGAAGAGGATGGCCAGCCAGATCACGCCGGCGATGACGGCGATGCGGTAGCTGGTGGAGAAGCACATCAGCACCACGACCAGCGCCAGGAACGCCAGCACCACCCACGGGGTCACCTTGGCAAACGGCAGTTTGAAGTGAATCGCGTCCAGTGCCTCCTGGCCGCTCAGACCGGCCAGCTCGGAATCCTCGGGAGCGCCGCCCGCGGCGACCACCTTACGGAACTTCATTTCGGTGAGCATGATCATCGTCCAGTTGATGATGCCGGCAATGGTGGCAATCGACATCAGGTAGTTGAACGCGAACTCAGGCCACACGAACACCACGACCACGGCGATGGCGGTGATCGCGGCGGACGTCAGCACGCCGGCCACTGGCACGCCGCGCGAGTTGAGCTTGCCCAAGTAAGCGGGCGCATTGCCCTGCTTGGCCAGCGAGTACAACATGCGGGAGTTGGCGTACAGGCCGGAGTTGTAGACGCTCATCACAGCGGTCAGGCACACGAAGTTCAAAATACCGGCAGCCGCGTGAATGCCCACGGAATCGAAGATCTGCACGAACGGGCTGGACTTGCCATCGATGGTGTTCCACGGCACTACGGCCATGATCACACCCAGAGCGCCGATGTAGAACACGAGGATTCGCCAAATAATATCATTGGTGGCGCGCGGAATCGTGGTCTTCGGATCCTCGGTTTCGCCGGCGGTGATGCCGATGAGCTCGGTGCCGCCGAAGCTGAACATCACCACAACCAGTGCCATCAGCAGGCCGGTCCAGGAACCGTCGGAATTCTGCCCCATCAGGCCGTTCGGGAAGAAGCCGTTACCCACGGTGAACCAGTTCGCGAAGCTTGCGCGCACGCCGGATGCGGTGGGCAGGACAAAGATGATGACGGCCAGGCCGCCGATAATCATGGCGATCACGGCCACAATCTTGATGATGGCGAACCAGAACTCGAACTCACCGAATTTAGAGACGCCCAGCAGGTTGGCGGCGCAGATGATCACCAAGAACACGGCCGCCGACACCCATGTCGGAATCGCCGGGAACCAGTAGTTCACAAACGAACCCACCACTGATAGCTCCACCATCGAGACGAGGATGTAGTTGAACCAGTAGTTCCAGCCGGAAATAAAGCCGGCGCGCTTGGACCAGTAGCGGGTGGCATAGTAGCTGAACGCGCCCGCCTTCGGATCCTCAACGGACATTTCAGACAGTGCACGCACAATCGCGAAAATCGCGAGGCCGCCAACCAAGTAGGCGAGCAGAATCGAGGGTCCGGCCAGCGCGATGGATTCACTGGAACCATAGAACAGGCCGGTTCCGATGGCGCCGCCCAGCGCAATCAGCTGGATGTGGCGGTTTTTCAATGACTTGCGCAGCGTGGCCGGCACCGGCACGTCGTCGGTTTCGCGCGGCTTCTTAGGCGCATCAGCAGTACTCATTGTGCCCTTCTCTCACATTTCTTGGGTTTGGCGCACGCGGGGCTTGCCGTGATGCGCAACGTTCGTTATTCTATGCCGCCGTATCGTCTCAGAAATGGTCAATCGTCTATTTGTGCGCTATTGCAAGCGCGGGCGTGGGCGCGGCCGGTGAGCAGGCGAAGCTATAGCGAGCGATGCTTATGAAACCGCACGCTTCACTGAGTTCACTGAATTCACTGTGCTCACTGCGTGGCAGGCGTACACATGGTGAAGATGGTGTGGGACACCGATTCGGGAGAGGCCGCGAGATCGGTGGCGAGCCAGTATTGCAAAAGCCCAATGCTGCCGGACACGGCGAATCGCATACGCATCTGCGCCTCGGCTGGGTAACCCGCCGAAGATTGCAACTGTTCGCCTACACCGCGCTGGCTGTAAATCAATCCCAGCAGCTGCTGCTGGAAACCGATATCCGCTTTCGGGCTCATCAGCACTTGGAGATGATTGCGATTGTCGGCAATGTACTGGCAGATGCGCTCAATAACATGCTCGATGCCGGCAGGATCTGGCTGGGCGAGTAGCTGTTCGAGTGCGGTGGTGACCCAGGCCATGGTTTCGTCTTCAATGTCGTGCAGCAGTTCCTCGATGCTCGCATAATGCGCGTAAAACGTGGAACGATTCACATCGGCCCGCTCGCACAACGCTTTAACGGTGATGGAGCCGAGCGGCTGATCGCGCAGCAACTCGATAAGCGCGTCCTGCATGGCACGTCTCGTGTAACGGGTGCGGCGGCTTTCCGTCAATTCTTTGGACATGGCCTTCTCCCCAAGTTCCGACAACCCACAATCCAACTGTTGGTTGCAGAACCGACACAGTGTTGTTTTACTTGAGTATAGCAGGAAGTTCTGGCGGGGCCTATGGGGCTAGGTGGCTGCCACGAGCGCGTTGGAGGTGTGCGATGGCGTATATCGAATTCGACCATGTGGTCAAGGAATATCCTTCTGGCAGCAGTGTGATTCGCGCGCTCGACGAGGCCAGCTTCACCGCCGAACAAGGCGAATTAAGCGTGATTCTGGGGCAGTCCGGTGCCGGCAAAACCACGGCATTGAACATTCTGGGCGGCATGGATACCGCCACAACCGGCCGCGTAGTGGTCGGCGGACGCGATATTACGGGTCTGCGGAAAAAGGAACTGGTGACCTACCGGCGCAACGATATCGGCTTCGTCTTCCAGTTCTACAATCTGGTGCCTAACCTTACCGCGCTCGAAAACGTGGAGCTCGCCTCGCAAATCTGCCCTGACCATTTCGATCCAGGGGAAACGCTGCGCAAAGTCGGACTGGGGGAGAGGATGGACAACTTCCCCGCGCAACTGTCCGGCGGCGAACAACAGCGTGTATCCATCGCCCGCGCGATTGCCAAAAAGCCGAAGCTGTTGTTGTGCGATGAGCCGACCGGTGCGCTCGATTACGAGACCGGCAAGGAAGTGCTGCAGTTGCTGCAGGATATTTGCCAAACACAAGGCATGACCGTAATGATCATCACGCATAATTCCGCGCTTGCACCGATGGCTCACAAAGTGATTCGCTTCCGCTCCGGCAAGGTGACCAGCGAGGAGATCAACGCAACGCCGCAGCCCATCGCCGATATCGAATGGTAGGTGATTGGCGATGCTCACTGCAAGACACTCTGTGAAACGCCCCGTGAAACAAGCGAGGCGATTTGTGAAACATTCTGTGAAACGGCGGAACCTCGACGATAGCGGCGGTCGAGGAGCGGGCGTTTCTGCGGTATTTGCCAAAGATACGTTGCGTTGCTGGCTGCGCAGCTGGAAGAGGTTCGTCTCGATCGCCGTCATTACGCTGCTTGGCGTGGCCGTGCTGACCGGCATCTACGCCGGATGCCGCGATGCTTTTCTGGCGGCCGGTCGTTTTTACGATCAGCAGGGACTGCATGACCTGCAGGTGCTATCCACATACGGCCTGACCGATGATGATGCGGCGGCACTGCGCCGAATCGACGGTGTGCAAACCGTGCAGCCCGAACGTTCTCAGACGGTGACCACGTTGGTGGACGGCACCAAGAAAACCGTGACCATGCAGGAAATCGGTACCGAAGGGCTTGATCAGCCGTACCTGCAACAAGGCAAACTGCCGAACAAGGCCGGCGAAGTGGCGGTGACTCAGCAGTTCCTGAACGATAGCGGACTCAAGATTGGCGGCACCATTACTGTGACGCCACAAGACACCTCTTCATCCGTCATATCGGTAGCGGCCACGGAGACTGACGATTCCAATAATGCCGATACGGTAGGTGTCGCCGCCAATGCCTCGGCATCCGATGCGAAGTCCGCCGCCAATACGGACGCCGACGCCGAGCAATCCCCGCAGTTCCCCACGAAACTCACCATCACCGGCGTCGTACTTGACCCGCGCGACCTCAACAATCCAGACGGCTATTCGGGCATGACCTCCTTCCGGTCCACCTCATCCGAGGACTATACGTTCTTTGCACCCAGCGACGGCGTGACCGGCAATATATACACTGCGATATCGGTTGCCGTCACTGGTGCGTCCGATTTTGACACGTTTTCCGATGCCTACGATGAAGCCGTCAAAACCGTGGCCGACCGTATCGAACATCAGATACAGACCACACGCCAGAAAGCCCGTCGTCAACAGATCGTCTCCAGCGCGCAGCGCAAACTGGATGATGCCAAAGACGAGGCCAACGAGCAGCTGGACGAAGCCCAGAAGCAGATCGACGACAACTGGGCCGAGCTGGAAGCCAACAAAACGACATTGCAAGATAGCCGTACCGAATTGGAGAACAACAGGACAACCATTACCGATGGCGAACGGCAGCTCGCCGATGGACGTGCGCAGATTGCATCGGCCCGTCAACAGATCGCGCAAGGTCGCCAGCAGATAGCCGAAGCGCGCACCCAGCTCGAATCGGGCAAAGCGCAGCTCACCTCGGCTCGCAAACAGCTCGATGCGGCGCAAACGGAACTGACTGCCAATCGCACGAAAATCGAACAGGGCATTACCCAAATCGACCAAGGCGTGGCACAAATTGATCAGATGCTGTCCATGATTCAACAGGCCGACAATCTACTGGCGCAACTTGACCCGAATATCGACTTCAACTCACCCACATGGCAGGCCATCAAGCAACTGCTCGCGCGCCTTGGCATTACCCTGCCTGAAGTGCCGTCAATCAGTGAGCTGCGGCAACAGCTGGCCGCCAAGCAAACGGAACTGCAAACGCAGCGAGACAGTCTGACCCAGCAGAAAGCCGATTTGCAGCGCACATTAAACGAAACCATTGCCCCCGCACAATCCACCTTGGACCAGCAGAACGCGCAACTGACCGCCAAGGAACAGGAAGCGGCTGCAGGAGAGGCACAGCTCAATACCAAATCCGCGGAACTCGAAGCGAATGCCGCAACCCTCGAAACCCAGTCGGCGCAACTTGAAGCGCAGGCCGCCCAACTGGCCAGCGGCAAGCAGCAGCTCGAAGAAGGCGAGCGGCAGCTGGAAGAAGGCGAACAACAGCTCGCGGACGGCAAGGCGAAACTGGATGATGCGCAGTCTGAACTCGATGCGAAGCGAAGCGAAGCGGAAAGCGAATTCGCCAAGCAGCAACGGCGCATCGACGATGTGGCCAACGCACGTTGGTATGTGCAGACACGCGCTTCGATCGACGGATTCAGCTCGCTCAAATCAGACGTCAGTTCCATCGAATCCATCGGCCGCGCATTCCCGATTGTGTTCCTGCTGGTCGCCGTGCTCATGAGCCTGACCACCATGACCCGCATGGTCGAGGAAGACCGCGGACTTATCGGCACCTACCTTGGACTCGGCTATGGCGGACTCGCCGTGTCCAGCCGGTATCTGCTGTTCGCGTTGCTCGCCTGCTTGGTCGGCGGCGGCATCGGTCTGCTGGTCGGATTCCTTGGCATCCCGGCATTCCTGCTGGTGGTGATTGAGGGACTGTATATATTGCCCGGTGTGCGACTCGAATACGACTGGTTGTACGGTTCGGCCGGCATCGTGCTGTTCGTGGTCGGCGTGGGCGTGGCCACCGCGCTCGCCTGTCGCGAGGAGATACGGCACACGCCCGCCGCGTTGATGCGGCCGAAGGCACCGAAAGCGGGCGCTCGCATATTGCTGGAGCGGATTCGCCCGGTATGGAGCCGGCTGAACTTCCTCGGCAAAGTCACCGCGCGCAATATCTTCCGATTCAAGTCGCGCTTGATTATGACCGTGGGTGGCGTGGCCGGTTGCACAGCGTTGATTATCTGCGGATTTGCGATTAATGACACCGTCGACACGATTGGCGTCAAACAATACGAGCAGATCTACCAGTACGACCTGATGGTCGTGGCCAATGACGATGACGCCACCGCGATGCGCAAGCAGGTGGCACAAGATGGCCAAACCACCGAAACGCTGAATCTGCGCGTGGATAGTGGCGAGATGAGCAATGCGGCGCAGGAAAGCGAAACCGTGCAGCTGATGACCGTGCCCAACGATTCGCTGAATATCTTGAACGATATGGTCACGCTGGAACAAGCTGGCGATGATGGATGGTTTGGGCTGCCCAATATCTTCGGCAAAGCGGGTGGCGGCACTGTAGCGCTGGACGATAGTGGCGTGATTGTATCGCAGTCCGCCGCCAACTCGCTGAATATTCATGCCGGCGACACCGTCACGCTGGGCAATGGCGGTAGCAGCCGGGCCAAGGTGCAGGTCACGGCCGTGACGCGCAATCTTATTGGCTCTGATGTGTACATCAGTGAGCGACTGTACGACCAGAAGTTTGCGGCCGGCGGTGTGACGTCTTCGGCTTCGGGAGATGGCACTGCCTCGACCTTGACGTGGAACGCGATGCTCGCCAAGCTGAAAGGTTCCGAGACCGAACAGGCCGAATATGCGGATCGGTTGGGCGAGGAATCGTCGGTGCTCAAGACCGTGAGCTGTGCGCATCTGGCCGCCACGTTTAAGTTCGATTTGATGGGTGCCGTGGTGGCGCTGATTGTGGGGCTCGCCGGCGGCCTGGCGCTGGTGGTGCTGTTTACGTTGGCCAATACGAACGTGTCCGAACGCATCCGCGAGATGGCCACACTGAAGGTGCTGGGCTTCTATGACCGCGAGGTGCACAACTACGTGAACCGCGAGATGATGATATTGACCGGTATGGGTGTGGTGGTTGGTCTGCCGCTTGGCAGGTGGATAGGCGGATTACTGACTGCTGCGTTGAATATGCCGTCGCTGTATTTCGAAGTGGAAGTGCACTGGTACAGCTATGCGATTGCCGTGGTGGCGACGCTGGCGTTCGCGCTGCTGGTGCAGCTGTTCACCAACCCAGTGCTCGATCGCGTAGACCCGGTCAGCTCGCTCAAGTCCGTGGAATAGAGGTAGAAGTTCAATTAGGTGTTGGTGAATTGAACTTTTTTGGCTGAATATTTACAGTATCATCGCATGTATTCTTGAGCTGAGCGGTTTTCGCGACATATTTCGGTGATACAGTCTGAACTTGTTTTGAACGAGTATCGCGTCCGGTACGTAACAATCGGGCGGCAGAGAAGAGAAATGAAATCAGTATGGCCGATACGAATGTGAATGGTGGTACACGGCAGGCTACGGGCAAACTCAAGTCTGTCGAAAGCCTGGACCAGACCAACGAGATGGAGCGTGGCCTGAGCAATCGCCACGTGCAGTTCATCGCCATTGGCGGCACCATCGGCACCGGCTTGTTCCTGGGTTCGGGCAAGTCGCTGGCACTGACCGGCCCCTCGATCGTCTTCGTGTATATCCTGGTCGGCGTCATCATGTTCTTCCTGATGCGCGCCATCGGCGAGATGATGTACCGCGACCCCAGCCAGCACACCTTCATCAATTTCATCACCCGTTACCTTGGCAACGGGTGGGGGCATTTCGCCGGCTGGACGTATTGGGCCGCGCTCGTGCTGCTGGGCATGACCGAGATCACGGCCGTCTCCACGTACTTCATCACCTTCTTCGACACGTTCGGCATCGACCTGACCCATTGGAAATGGCTGATCGAACTGTGCTTCCTGGTGTCGCTGGTGTCCGTCAACCTGATCGCCGTCAAGGTGTTCGGCGAGGTGGAATTCTGGTTCTCGATGATCAAGATCACGCTGATTTGCGCGATGATCGTCACCGCCGTGGTCATGATCGTGATCGGCTACCATTACCCGGCCGCGCGGATTCATGGCGTGGATCATGTGAGTCCGGCGGGCCACGCCGGACTCGACAACCTGTTCGCCGGCTTCTCGTTCGCCCCGAACGGCTGGATGGCCTTCCTCATGAGCTTCCAGATGGTGTTCTTCGCCTATGAGCTGCTCGAGTTCGTGGGCGTCACCGTCTCCGAGACCAAGAATCCTCGTGAGGTGCTGCCCAAAGCCGTCAACGAGATCATCGTGCGTGTGCTCATCTTCTACGTGGGCGCGCTCGTGGCCATCATGTGCATCGTGCCGTGGACCTCGTTCAAGCCGAACGAGGACGGCTCCTTTGCCTCCCCGTTCATTATGGTGTTCCAGTACGCCGGGCTGAATTGGGCGTCCGCGCTGGTGTTCTTCGTGGTGATCACCGCCGCATCTTCCGCGCTGAACTCGCTGCTGTACTCGGCTGGCCGCCACCTGTACCAGCTGTCCGAGGTGTCGCCGAACCCGATGCTGAACAAGCTCGGCAAGGTGTCCGATCGCAAGGTGCCGGCCCGCGCCATCCTGGTGTCCGCGGCGCTGATACTGCTGTCGCCGATCGTCAACGCCATCCCCGGCGTGTCCGGAGCGTTCGTGCTGTTCTCGTCCGCCAGCTCCGCGGTGTTCCTGTTCATCTACATCCTGACGCTGATGGCACACCGCAAGTACCGTCGCTCCGCTGATTTCATTCCGGACGGGTTCGTCATGCCCGCGTGGAAGGTGCTCAATACGGTGGCAATCGTGTTCTTCGTGTTCATCTACCTGACGTTGTTCCTTGCGGACGATACGCGCAATTCCGCGATTGCCGGCCTGGTGTGGCTTGTGGGCTTCGGTGGATTCTCTATGCTGCGCGAACGCTACCGTAGCCGCGATTTGAAGGCCGCACTGGAACACAAGGAGTGATTGGACGGGCTGATTGGCTGGCGGCTATTAGTTGGGTGGCTGTTGGCTGTTGGCGGCTGACTGGCTAGCGGCCGATAGCCAATGACTGGGCTGATCGTCAGCCAATCGGCTGCCTATAGGTCTCATTGATACATTCGGTCATCCGATTAGTGCATTTGTGCGGACAATTAGTGCATTCGATCATCGGATTAGTACATCAGTGTGCAATTATTAGTACAATTAGCCGCCTAATTAGTACATTAGGACATAAAACAATGTCCTAATGTACTAATTAGATGCTAAAATACGATAAGTGCCATGTCCTAATGTATGAATTATCGCTATGAAGGGCGGAATGCGATGACGCAGGATGAACTTATGCAAGTGCTGCAGGCCGGTGAATCATCTATGGTCGAGTTCAAGCGCTGCAGCGAATTGCCTCATACGGATACTTTTGAGACTGTATGCTCATTCGCCAATCGTTCTGGTGGCAGCATTTATCTTGGCGTTGACGATGACGGTCAAGTGCTCGGCGTCGATTCTAAGCGCGTTAGTGAGATAGAGCGCAACGTTGTCAACGTAGTGTCTAATCGTAAGATGTTCGAACCGGCTCCAATGGTGGAAACGGAACATATCGAGTACGACGAACGGATTATTGTTCGTATTTGGGTAGCTCCGAGTTCTTCGGTTGTGCGGTTCAAGGGCGCAGTGTTTGATCGCATTGCTGATGTGGATACACACATCGAAAGCGATATCCAGATTAGTCAAATGTATATTCGCAAGCAGAACTACTATTCCGAACGGCGAATTTTCCGTTACGTGACTCCGTTTGATTTGCGTCCTGAGCTGATTGCGCGAATGCGGCAGCTGGCGGTCGCTCAGCGAGCTGGGCACCCTTGGGGAACTATGTCTGACGAAGAACTGTTCCGCAGCGCCAAGCTATACGATCGTGATTACACGACCGGCGAAGAGGGCTTTAATCTTGCTGCAGTGCTGCTCTTGGGCAAGGATGAAGTCATTTCCTCGGTTTGCCCAGCGTATATTACTGATGCCGTGGTTCGGCGAGACAATATTGACCGATACGATGACCGACTTATGGTGCGGACCAACTTGTTCGATTCGTACGAGCAACTCCGTGAATTTACTGAGCGGAATCTGCCTGACCGCTTTGTGTTAAAGGGCGATAAGCGAGTGAGCCCGCGTACGATGATCGCCCGTGAATTGGTGGCAAACAGCCTCATGCATCGGGAGTATTCCAGTCCGGTGGTGGCGCGTGTCACCATTGATAATGAATCCATCCGGACGGTTAATGCTTCGCGCTCATTCTTTGAAGGTCGAATGAAGCTGGGCGAGTTCACGCCAATGCCAAAGAATCCGATTATCGCTAATGTGTTTGTGCAGACCGGCATAGCCGAGCAGCTGGGTAGCGGACTGCGGAATCTGATAAGAGCGTCCCGGCAATATACTGAGCGAGAGCCTGAGTTCCGCGATGGTGACATATTCGAGGCGACGATTCCTATTGTTCCTGCGCTGAAGACCGTGGATGGTTCTGGTTTTGCTAGCGTGAGATCTGTAGTTGAGAAAGATGCCGAAGAGGGTGCGAGGCTCATTGGCGGGGAACGTGTGGATGGTAAGAAAGCAGATGCAACCGCATCGGGTGAAATTGATTCGCGGGCAGCGATGCTGTCGGCGATGAATCGACGCTTGACAGAGGTTGACTATGTGACTGTACCTGAACTCGCCAAGATAACAGAGCTCGATAACAGAACAGTCCGCAAATTCCTAAACGGTTTAGTTGCGCAAAGAAAGCTGATTGCTGAAGGCAACACGCGTGGTCGGCGTTATCGGAAGGGATAGCGGGCGCGATATCTCGATGCAGTGGGATTCACTTAAGGGCTACGGCAAATATGATTCGTAGCGATTGGGCCAGCGCAATTCGAATGGCTCATGACTTTGTGCGTCGTTTGTGGTCTCTGAAGTTGTTTGCTGGGTGACGGTTTTGTGATAAAATCGCTCATATCAAAATGTTTGCGTAAACATTTTGGCTGCGCCGAAAGAAGGAGTCGACGTAGGTCATGTATCAGGCAAAGAGGCCGGCTCAGTGAAGCAAAGGCCGATTTTTCCGGTATAAGGCGGACAGCAGGAACACTAAGGAGACCAATGAGGGTACTGAGCAAATCGCTTGCTGCAATGGTTGCGGCGGCAACACTAGTGGGAGGAGGGGCGTTTGCGGTTGCCGGCACTGCGTATGCGGCTGATAACGATGCCATTACCGTGACCCCGAACCCGTGGTATGCCAACAGTTTCGATGGCTGGGGCACCTCGCTGGCTTGGTTCGCCAACGCCACCGGCAGCCTCGGCGAGGAATCGGCCATCACCACCAATCTCGGCGATGACGCTTCCAAGGCTAAGGCTGTGGAATACGGCAAGCAGCTGCGCGAACAGTTCTACCAGTCCATCTTCGGTGATGAAGGACTGGACCTGAACATGGCCCGCTACAACGTGGGCGGCGGCAATGCCTCCGATGTTGCCTACGGCTACCCATTCATGCGCCAAGGCGCTGCCGTGCCTGGCACGTGGAAAGATGACGCCACCGGCTCCGGCACGTATGGCAATGGCGTAACCACCAAGCAGGCCGACAAAGACAAGCTGGCTGCGGCATTCGACCCGACTGACGACAACCAGTATGACTTCTCCAAGTCCGCCGCCCAAGACTGGTGGATTGAGCGCGGTGCCACCGGCGATAACCCCGACATCACCGATGTAGAGGCCTTCGCCAACTCCGCTCCGTGGTTCCTGACCAACAGCGGTTACGCCACTGGTGGATACAACTCTGGTAGCAATAATCTTGCAAACCCTGAGAAATTCGCTCAGTACATGACCAAGAACGTCGAGCACCTCGAAAGCCTTGGCGCAAACGTTGACACGGTCGAGCCGTTCAACGAGTCCGAGACCAGTTACTGGGGCACTCCGGGCGACATGGCTTCGAAGTACACCGATGAGAGCGATGACAACACCAAGCTCATTAACAACTACTGGGATAAGTACTACTCCGACAAAGATAAGTCCGTCACCCCATACTCCAACGCGCTGAAGAAGCCGCAGGAGGGTATGCATGTCAATAACGCCCAGCAGCAGCAGACGATTACCGCACTCGCTGAGACGCTCAAGGACAATGATGACACCATCATCGCAGCCACCGATGCCACGAACTCCGCCGACTTCGTCAAGTCGTACAACCAGTACCCGCAGGCGATCAAGGACCTTATCGGCCAGTACAACGTTCACGCCTACTCCGACAGCAACCAGATGCAATCGCGCGATATCGCTCAGGCAGACGGCAAGAAGCTGTCGATGAGCGAGGTGGACGGCTCCTGGCAGTCCGGCTCCTACAACCCGTACGGTTTCGACAACGCGCTGGGCATGATGAGCAAGATCAGCTCCAACGTCACCCGCCTGCAGTCCAAGGACTTCACCTTCTGGCAGGTGGTCGAGGACCTCTACAACATGCAGATGGGCTCGAACGTGAACCCGGCCGGTGAAAACACCAACTGGGGCACCGTGCTCATCGACTTCGACTGCACCGTGGCCGGTAAGGACGGCAAGCTCTACTCCGAGCGTCGCGTGAACAACAACGGCGGTACCGCCGATGGACTTGAACCGTGCACGGTTATTGCCAACGCCAAGTACAACGGCGTCAAGGCCATCACCCACTTCATCCACGCGGGCGACAAGGTCATCGCCAACAACGATGAAGACAACAACATGACTGCCACCTCCGCCGATGGCAAGACGCAGACCGTCATCCACCGCAACTCCGGCACCTCTGACCAGACCTTCGTCATCGACCTGTCGAAGTACGGCGAGATTGCCGACAACGCTTACGGTGAGCTCTATCTGACCACCGAAACCTCTGCCGAAGACAAGAACGTGGGTGTCGATTCCGCCACTCCGGAAGTCTTCGCCAAGACCAGCAACGTCAAGCAAGCTGAAGGCTCTGTGGTGATTGACAAGGCTGCCAAGACCGCTACGGTCACTGTGCCCGCCCGTTCTATCGCCTCCATCCAGCTCACTGGCGTGACCGGCTACGCTAAGGATGCTGCCGTCGAGACCGGCGATACTTACCAGCTCGTTGGTAAGCAGTCCGGCAAGGCCGTGGCTGATACCACTTCTGGTGATTCCGCGCTGTCCCTGGCCAACGTCGCTTCCGATGCCGAGAACGCCAAGAAGCAGACTTGGACCTTTACCCAGATCGAGCAGCCCACCGACTCCGAGCGCCCTGATCTCAAGGCTTATGTGATTACTAACGCCGAAGGCAAGGTGCTGGTGTCCAAGGATGGCACGAACGCGCTTTCCAACGAAACGGTTGAGGCCGCTAAGTCCGACCCGGCTGCC
>OMCC01000539.1_pt1 | contig 25075 bp, 24 predicted proteins | sample 1674161 | NCBI WGS metagenome assembly OMCC01 (sample SAMEA103958149, study PRJEB25191) | human gut metagenome | biome: human-associated habitat [ENVO:00009003]; feature: intestine environment [ENVO:2100002]; material: feces | place: Germany | collected 2013/2015 | reverse complement strand
GTGCAGCCGCTGTTACAAAAGAACCACATCCCATCATTAATCCTAGAAGTCTTTGAGGTGATTCCTCTAAAATAATGTTATACATCATTGGTAAAGCAATTCCTACACCTGCTCCTTGTATAAGTCTTCCTATAAGTAATAAGCTAAATTGTTGTGCAAAGATATCTATTATTAATCCTATTGAAAATAAAAATCCTGCTACTAGAAATAATTTTTTTGTTTGAAATCTTCTTTTTAAATAAGATGAAATAGGAATTAGAATTCCCATCATTAATAAATTCCCTGTAGTCATCCATTGAACTAAAGAAGTAGAAACCTGAAATTCATTCATCAATGTTGGAAATGTAATATTCGTTGCTGTTTCAATCAAAACACCACAAAAAGAAAACAAACCTGCAGCTAAAATAGCTAATAATTGTTTAATTGTTAATTTTTCTTCCATAGTTGCCTCCTATTCATTAATTTACTCATAAATAAATGAATTGCTTTTCTTTTTATATTTCATAAACTTTCTTGACAAGACAAAAAAAATGTGCCTAAGCACATTCGTAGTAACAAGAAATAATCAAATCAATCAAACAATGAAACATGATTCTTCTTTCTTTCATTTCTAAATGATTGATAGATAAAAGTAATGTTTCATGAAAATAGTTTAACATTTTTTGATCAATCATCTGTGTTGAAATCAAAAGTTTACGTCCTTGACTTCTTAAAAGCTTTCTTAAATAACGTGAGGATTGTTTACTTAAAGCATCCTCTTCAATTCCTATAACAAGTAATAAATCATTTTCTTTCAATTCTATGGTTGATTCATTTTCATCTAAAACCAAAATATCTTTTTGAAAAAGATCTCCTTCATATTGAAGATATTGACAAAGTAAATGAGAATAAGCAACTCCATAAAGATAGATATGTTTAGCTACTGTTATTTCTTTAACAAAATCAACTATTTGATTTTGTTTAATTTCTAGTAAATTATTTTCTATCCATTTAAATGAATCATGTAAATGATTTTTTGTAAAATGATGTTGCCTATTGTTTACTTGTTTTCTAATTTCTAATTCTAATAAGCAATCATCTTTAAAGGCAATATAGTTATCATAACCTATTTTTTTTATAAGTTTAGAGATTTTTGCTTTAGAAACATAGGTATTTTTTGCAAGTTCTTCAATAGACATTGAAGATACTGTTTTTAGATTTAATTTAATATATTTACAAATAGAATAATCTAAATCATTTTGTTGACTATTGTTTAATAATGTATTGATTTTATTTGTTATCATAATATCACCAAATAAAGTATAACATAAAAACCGCCTAAGCGGTTTTATGTATGATTATAGAGAGTTTTTATATTTTAAGGAAAACTGATCAACAATTTTATTTATGTTTTTCTTACCACTATAAATAGCCTTTCCAACAAGGATAATCGCTAATATAGATATAATTATTAATATGATTGCAAAGATTTTTATAAATAAGATATTAGAAAAATAATACATCAATAAGACTCCTAGAGAGGAAAGGAAGAACAAATTGCGTAACCACTTAACGAGGTTATTAATCATTTTCTTTTGGTAGTTAATTTCATCTATATACCCTTGTTTTTCTTGACTATTCATTGTATTTCTCCTTTTAGTAAGATAATCCTGGATTAAAGAATCCAACAAATACACCAATAAAGGCAACTACAACTAATAATAACATTACTTTGATTGGTGACATTTTCTTTTTAGATAATAAATACCAACATCCAACAACAAAGACTGCTGTTAATAAACCTGGATAAACACCATCTAATGTTTTTTGTAAATCTAAGAATGGTTTTTTAGCTCCTGCTGCTGTCATCGTAAATGAAGTTGTTACTGAAATCCATGTAGCAGATACGGCACCAATAACAATACCACCTAACATTGTAACAGATTCTCTTAAAGCTTCCCCTTGAGGACCTACTAAGAAATCTACAGCTTTACCACCTAATTCATAACCTTTGAAATATAAGAATTTCATTCCAAAGTAAGCAAATAAGTTCCATACAATAATATACATGATTGCTCCAAGTGGAGAACCACCTGTAGACATACCTAAAGCAATACCAAGTAAAATAGGAATAACTGTTCCAACAACTAAGGAATCACCAATACCAGCGATTGGTCCCATTAAACCTGCTCTTAACCCGTTGATTGTTTCATCATCAACATCTTCTGCACCATTTGCACGTGCTTCTTCTAACCCTGCTGTCATCCCTACAATAACAGTCCCAAGTTGTGGTTCTGTATTAAAGAAAGCAGTGTAAGTTTTCATTGATCTAGCTTGATCTTCTTTTTTGTCATAAAGTTCTTCTACTACTGGTAACATAGAGCATAAGTAACCAAAAGTTTGCATATGTTCTTGAGAGAAGCATGTTAAGTTTCCATAATACCAATTGTGGAAGGATTTTGTTAATGTTTTTTTAGATAGTTTCTTTTCCATCTTAAATATCCTCCTCATCTTCGTCATCAAAGTCTCCTGCAGGTGCAGCTACTCTTTGATTTTGTAACATTTTTAATTTGTAGTTAATTAAAGCAAACATACCAGCAATAACTGTTGCAGCTACTAAATTGATTCCCATTGATGCTGCAAGAGTAAATCCAAAGAAAAATGGAATGAAATCAACAGCTTTTGTAACGATTTGTTTTAATAAAATAGCAATTCCGACACATGGTAATAATGATCCAACTGTAAATAATGTTTTCATAGCTAAACCATCCATAGGTAATGTTGTTTTAATAAGTTCAACAACATCTGCCCCTAATTTACACATAATTAATGCTGGAATAAATGAACATAAAATATGTGAGATCCAAGGTAATACCATATCTACAAGATATAATTTATGATAATCACCTTTTTCAACAGCTTTCCATCCAACATGTTGCCATGCTAAGTTGATTGTTGCTGTTCCATAGAATAATACTGTACCTAAAGTACCAACCATTGTACCAAATGAAGTAGCAAGTGCAGCTCCTTCTTTTGTAGCAGCTGATAAACCATAACTACTTAACGCTACCATTGCTAGTGGAATCCCAATGTAACTTACAGCACGAACATCTGCTGAAACTGTTCCACCTGGAGTAACTAATGCGATGTAGACAACTTGCATTGCTGCCCCTACTAAAATACCTGTTTTGATATCTCCTAAGATGATTCCACATACAAGTCCCCCAATTAAAGGACGACCTAATGTGTAGTTACCAAAGGAAGTACCACCTAAACCTGGCATACTTGATAAACAAGCAAATAATCCAAGTAATGCCGCTTGTAACCAACTGATTGTCATAATTTTTCTTCCCCTTTTTATTTATTTGTTAAAAACCAAATTTATCTTTAAAATCATCCCATGTTCCAATTGAAACATCTGGTAATAAAGCAAATTTGATTGTATAACCTGCTTTAGCTAAAGCTTCAAAAGCTTCTGCTTCTTCTTGTGTAATAGATTGATTGTTTCCTAATTTTGTTGCCCCTTCACGATCATTACAAGGTCCAACAATAACTGTTTTAATACCACAATCAAATCCTTGATCAACAAGAATTTTTTTCATATCAATAGGATTTTTAGTAATTAAGAAATATTGATCTTGACTATCTAAAACCTTTTGACATTTCTTTTGCCAAGCTTCCATTGTCCAAACAAATGTTTTCTTTCCACTGGCTGATTTATAAGCTGCTTTTAAAACCGAATTGTTAGCTGCTTTATCATTGACAGCAACTAATCCATCACAAGGATATTCCCTTGCCCAACGTGTACATGTTTGACCATGAATCATACGGTCATCAATTCTAATAAATGATACTGACATCTTTCTTCCTCCTTAAATATCATCTTCGTCGTCTTCTACGACTTTAAATTCTTGTAAAGCAGTTTTAGCTTCAGATAAAACTGTTTCTACAAAAACTTCACCTTCTAAATTATCTTTCATCAATACTGAAGTAAGTGCTAATGGTAAATTCATTCCACCAATTGTTGTTGTCTTTTCCATTAATCCTTTTTCAGCTAAAACATTTAATGCTGTTGTAAGTGGTGACCCTCCTACAATATCTGCTAATAAAACAATTTCGTCATCTTCATGAATATCTTTAATACTTTCTTTAAAGATTTCAGCAAATTCATCTGCTGTTTTGCCATCAGGTAACCCTGCAGCAATCACATCATCTCTTTGCCCTGCTAACATCATTAATGAAGTTTTTAAACCTGCAGCAAATTCACCATGACTGACTAATACTAAATATTTCATGTCCTTCCCTCCTTGCACATATAGAATACCAAATATGAAAGCACTTGCAATGTGTCTAAAATCATGACTTTAAGATGACAAAAATCATAAAAAAAATGACAAATATCATTCCTTATATGACATTTGTCATAAAATAAAAATAGATAGCGTTATGAACTATCTATTTCATTTCATTTTCTAATTTCTTTTGTATTTTATTTAAATCATTATCAATTGTTCCTTGATCAAGTGCTTGATTAATTAAATAATCTGCTTTTTCTAAAATTGATTCATATTCTTTAAATTTAGGTTCTACAATTGTATTTTCTAATAAATTATTTAAAACATCTTGATTTAAAGAAGCATTTGACATTGTATCTGTATCAAGTATTTCTTTTGTTTTTTTAGAAAGCATCACTTTTTTTAAAGGAGAAGCTCCTTTAGAATTATTAAGCAATGATTGTTGGATATCTTCATCCATTGTCAACATTTTCAAAAATTCCCATGCCATTTGACTATGTTTTGTTTGCGATGACATTCCTATTAAAGATGTATCTAAGTGCGTTGTCACAGTATTTGTTTTTGTCCCTGGCATTGGAATACAGCTCCATCTAAATGAAGTATACTTACTAATACGATAAGGATAAGGTTGATATGTACGATATTGAGCAAATGTCAATGGACAAAAAGCTACTTTTCCTTGATCAAAATCTTCTGAAGATATTTGATATCCCTTGGATAATTCATTTATTTTTGTAAGATAAGATAATGCTTCTTTTACTTCTTTTTTATCTAAATGACAACTATCTTCTTCAAAAATATTTAATCCATAACAATCAATTGCATCTTTCCAATCAAAACCATAACAGCCATATTGATCAATGCTTTTATCATGATTTGTATCTTTTGTAACTTGTGTACAAATTTTATAGAAATCATCGATTGTCCAATCACTTGAAGGTATTTCAATATTTTCTTTTGTTAGTAAATCATGGTTAATACACATGATCGTTGGATTGATTTCATATGGAAGAGCATATTGACTACTATTATTTCCTGCAAGCAAGGCACTTTGATAAAACATTGAAGTATCTATTTGATCTTCTTTTATAAGACGATTTAAATCTTTTAATATTCCAATTGACGATAATGTATTAAAATCACTTGATAAAACCATGAAAAGATCTGGTGTAGTCCCTTTAGTAATTTCATTCGCTAACCATGAAGAATAATCATCTTTCATAATTCCACTTTTATATTCAATTTTAACATTGGGATATTTCTTTTCAAACTTTTGAATTGCTTGATCAATCACTTGATAACTTTCACCATTAGGCACATCCCAGCTACTTCCAGCATAAAGTCCTAAAGTAAGTGTTATCTCACGACTTGGATCATTGATCAAACAATAAATAAGCACTAAAGAGATACTTACAAGAGTAATAATCAGTTTTTTTGTTTTAGACACTTTCATCACCAAATTCTTGCATTGTTACTCCTGTTTGTACCGCCCATATCGCAAGTTGTGTACGATCACGAAGCGCTAATTTTGATAAAACAGTACTGACATAATTACGAACAGTCCCTTCAGATAAGAAAAGCTTTTGAGCAATTTCTTTATTTGATAAGCCAAAACCTACTTGTTGAATGACCTTAAGTTCTGCTTGTGTTAAATCTTTTGATAAAGAGTCATCAACTTGAATTGCATAATTACTCATCGACATTTTAGAAAATAATTTAAATACTTTAGTGGCGATATCAGGATTGATCATGGCCCCACCATTATAAACAGTACAAATAGCACGATAAAGTTCATCCATGCTCACACCTTTTAATAAATAACCACTCGCACCATATTTTAAAGCACTAAAAACAAATTCATCATCATCAAAAGTTGTTAAAATAATCACTTTAATATCAGGATACTTTTCCATCACTGTTTTTGTACAATAAACACCATCCATCTCTGGCATACGAATATCCATTAAAATAACATCTGGTTTTTCTTTTTTAATACTTTCTAAAACCGCAAAACCATTTTCAACAGCATCAACAACTTTCAAATCCTCATGAGTAGATAAAACAATCTGTAAAGATTGTCTTATTAATTCTTGATCATCAGCAATCATGACTTTAATCATTATTATTTCCTCCTATTTTTGGTATTTCAACAACTGTTCTAAATCCATCTTCATTATAAAAATGAATACTTCCATTTAAAATAGCAACTCTTTCATTCATTTGTTTTAAACCATAACCATAATGAATTTCCTTACAACCTGTACCATTATCTTGCATAATAATCATATATTTATCTTCATCATCAAAAAGATGAATTTCTATAGCGGTTGCATGTCCATGTCTTAAAGCATTGGTAATTGTTTCTTGAATAATTCTAAAAATAATATCTTCTTTTGTATTTTCAAAATCAACTTCATCCCATTCATAATAGAGATCTATCTTTAAATGAGAAACACTTTGAAACTCTTCAATCATTTTTATTAAACCATCTTTTAATGTTCTTTGATCTAAAGCACCTGGTCTAAGTTTATATAAAGAACGTCTCACATCTTTAATACTTTCTCTAACAACATTACTAATCACTATTAATTGTTCTTTGGCTTTTTGTTGATCAATATCAATCAAAGCAATACAAGCATCAATTCCTGCAGAAATACCTGTTAAAGCATGACCTAAAGTATCATGAATTTCTCTAGAAATTCTTTTTCTTTCTTTATCTTCTGCCATTTTTTCTGATAAAGCTGAATAGTTTTTTAATTCATCATTAACTTTAGAAGCCATTTTTAATTCTTCTGTTATTTTTTTATTTTCTTCCTGATTAACAAATAATTGTGCTACAAGATAAAGAATAAATAAAACAACATTTAATGAAACTAAAATATTTTTAGTAAGTAACATTAATGTACGACTTGAATTTGGATAAAAAGATAAATAAGATTCTATACTTGGCATATGAATGATATTTGATAGAATATTAAAATCTGAAATAATCAATAATCCAAAAGCAACAAGTAATAATAAAACAATATGTTTAATATTTCTCATATTATAAAGTAAATCAGCAAAAACAAATAAAAGAATACCATTATAAGAACCATTTAAACGAATAATAATTAAAAAAGAAATAAATATTTCTATATAAACAAGTCCATTCGTTATTTTAATATTATCTTTTTCTCTTAATTTCATTAAGAAAACAAGCATCATAAAAAGTAAAATAGATTCAAAGAAAATATTTTGTGGTGAACGTGTAATATAAGATACTTTATTTAAAAAATCTCTAGCATAATAATGAATAGATATATATCTTGTTGAAAGTAAAAATAGTGAAGCACTATAAATGACAATGATTGCATTTAAAAGTAAGAGTGCATCTTTTAATTTAATAACATGTTCTTTTTTTAAATGTTCCATTATTGCCACCCCATTGTATCATAATCTTTAATATTTTCTTTTGTAATTAATTGTGTAGGAACAATAATAGAATGTGTATATTTTTCTTTATGTATGATTTTATAAGCAACTTGAATACTTTCTTTTCCTAAAGAAGTAGGCGATTGTGAAGCAGTCGCCATAATTTCTTTTGTTTCACCCATTAATTTTTTGATATTTGGTGAACCATCTACTCCATATATATAAACATCATGATTTATCGTATTTTCTTTAACTGCTGCTAAAGCTCCTAAAGCAGCAGGATCATTTAAACAAAAAACAATATCAAAATCTATTCCTTGATGAATAATTTTATTTAATGCTGGTAAAGCAATTTCTGTTTGTCCTAAACAATCTACACTTCCTACAATTTGATAATTTTCATTTGTAGAAACTGTATCTTTAAAACCATTAATACGATCAACAGCAGATAATACATTTTGATGCTCTAATAAAACAATACGTGCTTTTTCAAAACGTTGCATCATATCCAAAGCACACTTTACACCCGCATCATAATTATCAGAAACAACAGTACAATCAGCAATTTGATCATCACTAATAGGTGCATCTACAACAATAATTTTAATTCCTGCTTTTTTTACTTTCTTTAAAGTTTTATTAATAGTTGTAGATTCCACAGGATTAACAATTAAAACATCTATTCCTAAATCAATTAAATCATTGATTTGTTCCTCTTGTTTTTTAGCATCTAACGCAGGATCTCTTGTATATAAAACATCCCCATGATCATTAATAACATTTTCTATTTCATTATTAACAGCCTTATAAAAGGTATTATTCATTGTCATATAAGTTGCACCAAATTTTATTTGATGCGTATTATTTTCGGCATTTATATAACGATGATAAACAAAAGTAATCATTAATAAACTGATAACACATGTTATTTTTAAAGCTCTGTTCTTAGAAAAAAACATGATTTCCCCTCCACTATTACTTTAATTTTAATGATTTTTGTCATATATGTAAATATGACAAATGTCATAAAAAAACAGTTCATTCTATTTTTGAATCAACTGTTTTGCTTGTTTAATAATACTACTTCCATCTAATAAACCATAATCTCTTAAAGAAATAACACCTACTGGAACTTTTACAATTTTTTTAATTTCTTTTAAATCTTCATTTCTTTGTGGTGTTAATAAAACAACATCTGCTTCTTGTAAATGTTCATTTAAAAAAACTTCTATATTCAATAATTGACTTTTAGCCACTTCTTGTATTTTTCTTACCAGCATACTTCCTGAAAATCCTGGCTTTGTAAGTAATGCAATTTTCATATGGTACCTCCAAGTGCTTAGTAATAATATAATAATCGAAATAGCTAAAATACACAATATCTATTTTATCAAACAATGTGTAATTCCTTCTTTTTTCGTATTTATAAAAAAGAATTAAGACACTTTATAAATTCTCTAACCAATAAATTTTTATCTTTTTTAAGATAAATAATTCCATAATCTATTTCTAAACTTTCTTGAATATCAACCACTTGTACTGTTTCATCTAAATCTTCTTTACAAAAAGCATATTCTGGTAAAATACCAATCCCATAGCCACTTAATGTTAAAGCAAGTACTGCTTCTACATCATCTTGTCTAATAACATTTTTTTCTCTTGTTTTGGCTGATAAAAAGCGCTCAAGCTCATCTTCTTTTAATTTAGGAATACTTTTTTGTCTTAAAGTAATAAAAGAATAATTTTGTAGATCATTAATTGAAAGGCTTTTTTGATCAACAATCGCTATTTCTTTTGGAATCAAAGCTTTCATTGAACATGTAAAAAGTTTTTGAAACTGACATTCTGTTCTATCTTGAATCATTGCTTTTGTGCCCATAATAAGGTCTAGTTGATTTTCAACAAGTCGATTAACAAGTTGAAAATAGTCATCTAAATATATTCGAGGAGAAACCATAGAATTTTCTTGATGAAATAAACGTAGAGCTTTCGTTAACACTTTTGTATCTTGTTTCATTGTACACCCTATCTTTAAAATTCTTTGTCCATCCATTTTAACTGCTTTTAAACGATTAGGAATTTCCTCCATACGTAATAATATATCATGAGCATCATGATAAAAAATTTCTCCTGCTGTAGTCAGTTGAACGGATTTACTATCTCTTATAAAAAGTTTAACCCCTAATTCATCTTCTAAATGTTGAATATGATGAGTAACTGTAGGTGGTGTAACATAGAGTTCTTTGGCAGCTCTTGTAAAATTTAAACGATCTGCAGCAACAACAAAACATTTGAGTTCTTGACTATTCATTGAAATCACCTCTTTTTTATTCTAGCATTAGAATTTGTTTAATGCCATTAATTTAATGTTAATTTACTTTTTTGAATCTTGTTTTAAAATAGAAGTAGATAAAGGAGGAAAGAAAATGTCACAAAGAAAAGAAATGTTAATGAAGAATATGGAATTTATTGCTTATGAAGGTTTAAATGGAAAACCTGGTTTTCAAATGACTCTTCATAAAAGTAAAGAAGGTCGTTATTATTTATATGTTGCTTGTTTTAGACATAATGGTTTTAATATTATAGATGTTACAGATCCTTATCATCCTACTCCTTCTAAATGGGTAGAAGGTCCTTGGGTCAAAGAAGGTATTAGAGATGGTCAAAGTTTACCTAAAATTCAATCTGGAGATGGTTATTTAATTACAGCTCATGGTGGAACCATGGATGTTTTACATGGGACACCTAAAGGAAATACACTTCCTTTTTGGGGTGGAATGATGATTTGGGATATTGAAGCAGATCCAATGAATCCAAAATTATTAGGTAAATTTGAATGTAAAGGTATGGCTGGTGTTCACCGTTTCTTCTATAATGGAGGAAGATATGTTTATTGTGTAGGTAATAAACCTGGATTTTTAACTTTTATTTTAAGAATTATCGATATTCAAGATCCTACACATCCAGTGGAAGTTGGATCATGGTGGGCTGATAATCAATATCGCGCTAATAAACCTGGTGGTGGACATGTTGCTTTTGGTTCTAAAGAATTTTTAGAAATGGCCACAGTTCATGCAGTAACTGTTAAAGATAATATTTGTTATGCTGCAGTGGCTAATTTTGGAGCTTGTCAAATTGATGTCAGTGATCCTACAAATCCTCAATTAATTGGATGTTTACCAATGAATCCTCCTTTTGGTGGAGGAGCTGCTGGGATGTCAGTTCATACTTATATGCCTTTAGGTGATCTACCTTATGGTGTTGTTTCTACTGAAGGAGAAAGACCACGTTATTTTTCTAATGATAATAAAGAAGGATTATTTAAAAAACTTGTTACTCAACCAATGAATACCATTGGAATTGTAGAAACAACTGATCCTGCTAATCCATCTCTTATTTCCATTTTCCCATATCCAGAAGTGCCTGATGGATATACTCATGGAAAAAACTTTAATGTTGTCGATGGTGTCCGTGTTCCTTTTGGCCCTCATAATTTATTTGATGCTTTTGGTAAAGATTGTTATGAACCTTATAAGGGATTGATTTATAATTGTTATTTTGGAGCAGGACTTAGAGTTTTTGATACAACTGATCCATTTATTCCTAAAGAAATTGCATACTTTATGCCACCTGATCCTGAAGTTGATCTTTTTAACAATGAAGAGGGTACTTTATTACCAGGATCTAAAGTTGCGATTACTGAAGATTGTTTAGTTGATGATCGTGGTTATATTTATGTTGATACATTCCAAGATGGATTATATATTGTAAGATTAAAAATGGAGGATTAATTATGAAAATATATGCTTATGAAGTAAGAAGCGATGAAATGGATTATTTTAAAGAATATGAAAAGAAATATGATGTTCAACTCATTTTAAATCATCAAGTCCCAACATTAGAAAACGCTGATAATGTTGATGGATGTATTGGGGTAACTATTTTAGGACAAGGAGATATTAATGCAAAGTTACTAGATAAATGGTATAGTCTTGGTATTCGATATGTTTCTTCACGTACAATTGGTTTAAATCATATCGATTTAAATCACGCTAAAGAAATTGGTATTCAAGTATGTAATGCGAAGTATCCACCTAATGGAGTTGCTGAATTTGCATTGATGCTTTTATTAATGTGTATGAGAAACTATAAACAAGCTTTATGGAGAGGACAAGTTAATGATTATTCATTAGGTGGTTTACAAGGAAAAGAACTTCATGATTTAACAGTTGGTGTGATGGGAACTGGAAATATTGGACGTACGTTTATTCAACTTCTTTCTGGTTTTGGTTGTCGTATTTTGGCTTATGATGTTCATGAAAAAGAAGATGTTAAAAAATATGCTACTTATGTAGATAAGGATACTTTATTAAAAGAAAGTGATGCAATCAGTATTCATCTTCCTTTATTAAAGGATACGTATCATTTAATTAATAAAGAAACAATTCAAAAAATGAAAGATGATGTCATTTTAATTAATTGTTCTCGTGGAGAACTTATTGATACAGAAGATATTATTGAAGCCATTGAAAATAAAAAAGTAGGTGCTTTAGGATTAGATGTTATTGAAGGTGAAGAAGGTATTACTCATATTGATCATCGAAGTGATATTTTAGCTAATAAAAATATGGCTTACCTTCATCAATTTCCTAATGTTATCATGACTCAACATATGGCTTTCTATACAAATACAGCTGTTAAAAATATGGTTAAAAGTGGTATTAAAGGTATTGTAGAAATGGCAAATAAATAACAAAGAGCACAAACGTGCTCTTTTAGTTTTTCCACTCTATAGCAACATCTTTGCCATGATGTGCTAAACCTATATAAATAACATTACCATTTAAATCAACATCATATTGTTTTTCTTTAATTTGTTGAATAGCAATACTGGCAAGTCTATTAAGTTCTTCCTGAAGATTTTTCTTTCCTTCTTTAAGATACTTAAATTCTATAACAAAAGATGTATTTTTCTTATCGTATGCTTGTATAATTAAATCACATCTTCCTTTACCTTCTTCTCGATTTGAAATAATTTTATAATTATTTGATAAACACGCGCACATTCCTAACATCATCATATGATAACTATTTTCATTTTTTAAATCATGATAACTTGGTAACATCAAGATACTTTGATAACTATCAAAAAATCTTCTTTATTTTCTTCTATTAAACTCTCTACCACATTATTCATTTGCCCCATTTGCAATCCTAAATAGAATTCTGTTAAATTAATAAATTCTTTTCTTACTTCTTTATTGGGAATTTCAATACGATAACGATCACCTAGAGCATTGATAATTTTTGTTATTGTTAAATATCCTGCATTAACTAAAAGTCCCCATAAAGATGGTGTATTCTTAACTTCATAAAAACTTGTTTGTAGAACAACCGTTGTTTCTAAATAGTTATTTTTTATAAGCTTTTCATATTGTTCTTTAAAATCATAATTTGCATCTTTGATTGCTTCTTTAATCATTGTATTAACACTCGTATTGACCCAATAAGGAATCAATTTTTTATTATCTGTATAATTTAAAATTGACCATGGATTATAGATTTCTTTGTCTCCCATTTTATAGCCATCATACATTTCTTTAACATTTGCATTTAACTTCATCCCATAATATTCTAATAATATTTGTGTTTCTTCGTTATCAAAGCCAAAATAACAAGCATATCTTTGATCATTGACACTCCCCATGTCTAAAGACAGGGGATTCTTGCTACCTGCCAACATTGTTGGCTGACCATTTCATTTCTGATAGGTCGCAGTGCAAGATAGGGGTATGCCATTACCCTTCCTAGAGCAGAACCTATAGTTCTCTAGGCAGTATATCTGTTACCAATATACTCAGTTGAGTTGCATATGTTTATGGCTCCCAACAGATCCCTATGCGTATGAAATCCACATCTGCACGTATATCTTCTGTCATTTGCATGATGAACACTTCCACATATTGGGCAGATCTGACTTGTATATGCTGGATCTACATACTCAACTTCTATGCCTGCCAGTTTTGCTTTGTATTCTATAAACTGTGCTAGTCTATAAAATGACCATATATGCAGGCTATGATTGTTTTTTCGACTTGTTCTTGTCGTAGAGCGTATGTTTTGAAGTCGCTCTAATTTGATTACTGATACGTCATGAGCTTTTGCTGTATTTACGATTTCACGACTTAGCTTATGATCTATATCTTTCATGATACGTTGTTCTTTGTTGTTGATTTTAACAACTGCCTTTGGCTTCTTAGCTTTCTGAAATCTTTTTCGAAGATTATTGTAGTGTCTTCTTATATATTTGTTTTTTCTACCATTTCCATAAAACTTGACACTTCCATCTGGACAGTAGCTTACAGCAGGACATTTGATTCCAAGATCAACACCCATGACATTATTATTTGAAGAAGCAGCATCTTCTTTTGCATCATAGACGATCTGTGCTACTAGATCATGTCCTTTTACAACAATGCGCATCGTTCCTAATTTGCTGGATGAAAAAATTGATTTCTGTCTTTCTGATATTTTTGTTTTGACTGATATACGTTTTGACTTTCCATTGATTATTACTGGAAAGCCAATACTGTCATCATTGATTCTAAAATTTTGATTATTGATATAACAACACATTTTTTTCAAAACAGGAAGTTTTACTTTAGTATCTGAATTTCCTAATGCCTTATTGTATTTTCTTATGATGAATTTGGCATCTCGGATACACTGATTACATAAGGCACTTGGAAGATTCACCTTTACATCTGCCGTTGTTATTTTTGTAATAGATCTTCCATTGACCGCATCAAAAACAAGATGATTGACTGTAGAAATATATTCTGACATCGTTTCCTTGATCAATTCTGTTTGATATTTGTTTGGATAAAGCTTGACTGTTTCTGTTAATTGCATAGATATCACCTAAACATTTTTTTGATCTTCAATATACTGCTTGATTACAGAATGTGGTGCACCACCTACTGTAGATACAAAATAGCTATTGGTCCATAGCGTCGGGATCCTTGATCTTAACCAGGGAAACTCCTGTCTCAACACCCTGGAAGAATAGCCCTTGATTCTTTTAACTGCTTTGTGAATACCATATTGTGGATCTACTTCCATAAGCAAATGTACATGATCTGGCATGATTTCCATTTCAATGATTTCGACATTCAATTGATCACAGGTTTGTTTAATCAGCTCCTTTAAGCAATCATCCACACCATCTACAAGAACGGGACGTCAATATTTTGGACAGAATACAACATGATATTTGCAGAAATAAATCACATTATTATTTGATTTGTATTTTATGGATATATTATACTATCAAAAGTTATCTGCCGATATGATTTATTAATAAAATCTTAAAAAAGTTGCCTTATATCTCCACAGCTGAAGCTGGGAGCTTTACGGCAACATTTGGTAATATTTTTTTAAGTCACAAAAAAAAGCCGTGATCTTTCCACGACTTTTAATATTAAGGTCTAATTGCACATGTAAAGCTACTTACACCAGATGAAACTTTTACTACATCTCCTGTACGTGGAGCATGAATGTATTGATTTCCACCGATATAAATGGCAACATGTCCTGGTCTCCATAAGATATCTCCAGGTTGTGCACTTGAAACACTGATAACAGTACCGCAAGATCTCATCGCACTTGATGAATGTGGTAAAGATTTACCAGCCTTAGCATAACACCATTTTACTAGACCAGAGCAGTCAAATGTATTTGGTCCTTCAGCACCCCATACGTATGGGCAACCAAGTCTTGAATAAGCAGCACCAATAACTGATGTTCCATAATAATTTGGTCTAGAAGTAGAACCAGTTGCTACAGAACCTTTTTTAGATGATGAACGCACTGCATTTACTTTTACAGATAACGATGCACTACCTTGATTTCCAGCAGCATCACTTACTGTATAAGTAGCTGTATAAGTACCAGCTTTTGAAGTATTTACAGAAGGAATTGATACTTTTCCTTTTACATCTCCATCTTTGTTATCAGTTGCACTTGATAAGTATTTAGATAAATCTAAACTTGTCCCTGCATTTACAGAAACTTCTGATTTTGATAAAGAAATTTTTGGTGCTTCTGTATCTTTTACAGTAACATTCAATTGAGCTGTTGATTCATTACCAGATGAATCTTTTGCTTTAATTGTTAAAGTTTGAACACCATCATCTTTATGATTATCAACGTTTCCTTCTACTTGAGGTTGAATAGCACCATCAAAGTTATCAGTAACATCTACATAATCAGATAAATTGAAATTTGATCCATAATTTAATGTAACATTTGCTCCATTTTTTAAAGTAATAACAGGAGCACTACTATCTGTTACAGCAAAATCAATTGTTTTTTCTGTTTCATTTCCTGAAACATCTGTTGCTTTTAAAGTAATTGTTTGTGTTCCTAACTTAGAAGTATCTAAAGTTTTATCAGCTTCCATAAATGGTGTTACATCACCATCTACATTATCAGTTGCTTTTACATAACTTGACAAATCATTACTTCCATTAACAGGAACTTCAACTACATAACCTTCATTTGAACCTAACGTTTCAAATTTTGGACCTTCTTGATCCACTACTTTTACTGTAACTTCTTTTGTTGTTTCATTATTAAATGAATCAGTAGCTGTTACAGTAACCTTATAATCTCCTAATTGTTCAACATTTAATGATGCAAGATCAGCATTTACTTGAATGTCATCTCTGCTATCACGATTGTCAGTTACATCTACAGTATCAACATCAAATTTTTCTCCATAAGGGATTTCAATTTGATCAGATGTGATTTCTGGTGCTTTTGTATCAGCAGCAGCGTATCCTACTAACATAAATGTTGCAACACCTGTAATAGGTATAAACATCGCTTTTCTATTGACAATTTTTTCTTGGAAAAATTGAGTTAACTTCTCTTTGACTTTGTATTCATCTACATATTGACTAACTCTTTCCTTAATATTTCTCTCCATTCGTCTCCTCCTTTCAACAAATACATATGTATTATAACGTAAAATCAACATAAAATCCACCCTTACCCCTGTCTATACAAGGGATAAATCCCTTGAATGTCAACCATAGCAAGGGATTTAAGAAATTAAACTTTTTTTAATTTTCTTTAAAAAATTTCTTAATTTTACGTTATCCTAAATAATTTTTATGATTACTCTATGCTCTTTAAAGACTCTACCATATCTATCTTTTTAAGAACTCTTCTCATATAAAGATTAATCAAGAAAGTAAAGGCCATTGTTAAAACAATTGCAATCACATAGCATCTTATATTAACCGTTCTAATAAACATTGCCATATCTACTTCAACCGTTCTTATTAAATAAGCATGAATAATTTTACCTAATCCAAGTCCCACGATTGAACCAATAAAAGCTAAAATAATATTTTCTCTAAAAACATAATCATAAACTTCTTTTGGATAAAATCCTAAAACTTTAATCGTCGCAATTTCACTTTTTCTTTCTTGAATATTAATATTTGTAAGGTTATATAAAACAATAAACGCTAATGATCCTGCACAAACAATTAAAATAAAGACAACACTATCTAAACTTTCCATTTGACTATAGAATCCTTCTGAAATACCACTGACATATTGAATAGAAGTTATATTTTCATGATGATCACAATAATTTGTAAGTTTCTTTTCACTTGCTTTTTTATTTAATTTAAAATATTGGCTATTATAATGAACTTCTTCTTTAGTTAAATTTTCATAGTATTTTGGAGACATATAAATATAATGTCTAAAATAGAGCTTATAAATACCCGCAATTTTTACTTTATAATCTTTATTATCTAATGATAATGTAAGTTGATCGCCAACTTTTAAATCTAATATTTCAGCAAGTTTTGCATTAATATAAACACCATCATCTTTAAGTTTTAAAGTTTTTCCTGTTTGATAATCATTCATATGAATATATTGATCAAAACTTTTTGTTTCACTTGGAATTTCAACTGTCGCCATTTGTTGATCAATCGTAATCGTTTTATTATAAATACCCATTGTCGATTTCACTTGAGATTGCGCTTTAAAATCATCTTGTGCTTGTTTTTTAGTTGTTGGAGTTAAATCATCTTGATAATTAACAACGCCATCATAAATCCACATATTGCCATATTGTTCACTTGCTAGTGGAGAAACAGAGTATTTAATACCAAAACCAACAACAATTAATGCTGTACAACCTGCTATTCCAATAACAGACATAAAGAATCTCTTTTTATATCTAAAGATATTTCTCATTGTAACCTTTTGATTAAATGATAATCTTTTCCAAATAAAAGTAATTCTTTCAAGTAATATTCTTTTTCCTAACTTAGGAGCTTTAGGTCTTAAAATTTGTGCTGGAACAGCCTGTAATTCCTTATAACATACCATAAAAGTAACAAATAAAATAATAACTACTGAAATGATATATGTTTGCATACATGTTGCTAGTTCAAAAATAATACGTGTTGGTGCTCCTATATCAAACATCATAATACGATATAAATAGTAAATAATACTTGGGAAAAAATATGTTCCAAAAACAATTCCAATACTACTAGCAAAGAAAGTTGCTAGAAAAGCATAAATTAGATATTGCATAATTACATCTTTTTTCTTATAACCTAATGCTCTTAATGTTCCATTTTGTACTCTTAGTTCTTCAACCATTCTTGTCATTGTTGTCATTGAAACAAGAGCTGCCACTAAGAAAAAGAGCACTGGGAATAGAATTGATAAAGCAGAGATTGAATCACAGTTTCCACTATAACTTAATATCGCTGCACTTTCATTTTTAGTTAAGGTAATGATTTTTCCTTTTTGTAAATCAGCTACTTGTTGTTTAGCTTTATTTAAATCACTTTGTGCTTGATCTAATTTTACTTTAGCTTCTTCTAATTGTGGTAAGTTGCTATCTAAAGTATTTTTAGCTTCTTCTAATTGTTTTTTAGAATCAGCAAGTTTGATTCCTGTTTGATCTAAAAGTGCTTTAGAAGCCTTTATTTTTTGATTTGAAGCATCTAATTGTTGTTTGCTTTGTACAAGTTGAACATTTGTTTGATCTAAAATCGTTTTATTTTGATCAAGTTCTTGTTTAATAACAGGTAATTGTGTTTTTAAAGTATTGATTTGTGATTCATTTTGTTTTAATTGATCATAGCTTGCAATCAAAGTTTGTACTTGTTGATAATAAGGTGAATCACTTGGAATATTTTTAGCTTGTTCATAACCACCAAATTGACTTAACGCAGTTTCAACAGCTTGTATAGAAGCATCATACTGATCAACTTTTTCTACATAATCCAAATAAGTCTGATAGCCTGCTTGATATTGTTTAAGCCCTTCTTGGTATTTTTGATACCCTGTTTGGTATTGACTTAAACCTGTTTGATATTGTTTTAAACCACTTTGATATTCTTTTAAACCTTGTTGATATTGAAGATATCCTTGATCATATTGCTTTTTACCATCAAGATATTGATTCATACCATCTTGATAAGCATTCATTCCTTCTTGATATTGTTTCAAACCATCTTGATACTCTTTTTCACCATCAGCTATTTTATTTAAAGCATCTTCTTTTGTTTGATTATAGAAATCAAGATTATAGTCTTTTAAAATAGCCTTGATTTTTTTATTAATTGGTTTTACATACTCATCATAATCATCATCAAACTCATATAAATGATCTTCATTTTTTAAATGAATACGCAAATCATTATAAAAAGTCTTTTGATTATGTAAATCAAACAATTCATCAGGAACAGCCATATGCTCATTTCCTTGATTTAAAACAAGAATAAAACCACTATTATTTCCATCACCTAAACTATTTGTTCCTCTTTCTAAATTACTCATATAACGACTATCATTAACAATTCCTACAATCTTATACGTTTTTTTATTATAGTCATTTTCCAAAGTAACTTGATCATTTAATTTCAAAGATGATTTTTTTATATACTGATAATCCATCAAACATTCATTATCTTTTTGAGGATATCTCCCCTTTAATAATTCAGGTAGATCCACACCCTTTGTAAAATCATCATCACTATAAACTGTCATCCCAATATTTGCTTTTTCATCATATGACATTAAAACATCAAAACGAAAACCATAATCAACAGCTTCTACTTCTTTTACTTTTTCAATCTTTTTAACAACTGATTCATCAAAACCATATGTTGCAATATAATCCAAATCATTCCATTTATATGTTTGTAAATAATCGTGCATTGATTCTTTCATAATCAAAGGACTTTGTCGAAGTCCTGCAAAAAATGAAGCTCCTAAAAAAACAATACAAAAAATAGATAAAAATCGTGCTTTTGTTTTTTTAATAATTCTTACTTGATTTTTAACATAAGCATTTCTTTTCATTATTACCACTCAATTTCTTGAATAGGTTGAGGATGTTCATTTAAAAACATTTGATCAACCTTTCCATTTTTTAAATGAATCACACGATCTGCCATTGGAGCTAAAGCACTATTATGAGTAATCACAATAACCGTCATTTTATACTTATCACACATTTCTCTAAGCAAAGCCAAAATAGCTTTCCCTGTTAAATAATCTAAAGCTCCCGTTGGTTCATCACATAAAAGTAATTTAGGATTTTTCGCAATTGCTCTAGCAATCGCTACACGTTGTTGTTCTCCACCTGATAATTGCGCAGGAAAGTTATTCATACGATTTTCTAACTCTACTCTTTTTAAAACCATTTTTTCATCTAAAGGATCTTTAGATATTTGTGAAGCAAGTTCTACATTTTCTAAAGCTGTTAAGTTTTGTACTAAATTATAAAATTGAAACACAAAACCGATATCATCTCTGCGATATTGTGTTAATTTCTTTTCGTCATACAAAGCCACATCTTGTCCATCAACCATGATAGAGCCACTTGTTGCTTGATCCATCCCACCAAGAAGATTTAAAATTGTTGTTTTTCCAGCACCACTTGGTCCAACAATCACCACAAACTCTCCTTTATTAACTTCAAAATTCACACCGTTACTCGCATGAATTTCAATATCTCCTACTTTATATGTCTTTTTGACATCTTTAAATTGAATAAAAGAATCCATAAAATACCCCACTTTCTTATTTTATGATAAAATAATTATAACATATTAAGGAGGTACATTTATGAAAATTATGATTTTATCTGATAGTCATTCTATGACAAAACAAACACTTTTAAAATTAATCAATCAACATCCAGCTGATTACTATATTCACTGTGGTGATATCTATATGCCCTATTCTCCCTTAGAAATCAAAAACTTCTATAATGTAAGAGGAAATAATGATTTTGCTGATATTCCCAAAGATTTAACCCTTACAATCGATGGTTTAAATTTCTTTATTTGTCATGGCCATCTTTTCCATATAGATGAATCAATGTATGATTTAGAAAATTATGCATTTAACCATCATATAGATGTTGTTTGTTTTGGTCACAGTCATAATCCTACTTTTTATAAAAAAGAAAATACTCTCTTTATTAATCCTGGAAGTGTGACTTTCCCTAGAGGAAATTATCCTCATCCTACTTATTGTATTTTTGATACAGAAAATCATGAAGTTCAGTTCTATGATTTAAAAGAAAACCAACCATGTAATCCTTTTGAAATAAAGAAAAAAGAATCCTTTTTTAAAAGATTCTTTAAATAATTATTTTTCAATAATGCTTGATTGAGGAATGATTGAACTATAAAGTCTGACACTTAAAAAATAACTGATTATCAAAGGAATTATTTGAATAAACAAGATAATAAAAAACAATAAAATCGTAATTTGATGTCGTAATAAAAGATTACATAAAATAATTAATTGATAAGAAAGCGGTATAAATAAAATAACACCATAGAAACAAATCATTTCTTTATGAATAATCTTTTTTAATTGTTGAATCGAAAAACCTAATCGACATAAATGATCAAAATTACTTTTTCTTTTATATAATTCCATTCCTATTTTAAAAACAATTGTAAGTGACATTAAAATCATTACTGAAATATAAGACATTAAGGCAACCATTGAAACTAATGGTTGTTTTATTGTATAAACTGTAATACATGTAAGTAAAATAGATGATAAAAGTGAAATCATTAAAAGACTAAAGATCTTTTGAATATCACTATGGAAAAATCCAAAAGCTATTAAATCAATAGGATCTTCTAAAGATTTTTGATGTTGTCTATTTCTAATATAATCAGGTATTACTTTTTTAACAATTCCTGATATACCAATTAACCCAAAAGCAGCAATAAACATATAAGATGTTGAATCTTTTACAAAGACAAATAGAATCATTGGTATAATATATAAGATTATAAAGATTTTTTGAGTGATTTGTGGACCTTTTAATCCACTCAAATCTATTTTATTTTCATCATGCAACATTGTATTGATTGTACTACGCACACAATACCCTAAATTAAGCATCGAGCACCACATGATTTCAAAAGCTAAAATCATACCTGTTGCAGGCATTGTTTCTTTACAAAGATAAAATAATTGGCCACTATATTTAAATGTCATCATAAATAATGAATTGATTGTCGGAATCAATAAATAGCCACATAGAAGTCCTAGTGGTATAGCACAAATCATAATCATAAAAACTTGTAAAAACAAATAAAAGCCTAATTGATATATACTTGCTCCTGACATTAAAATAATTGAAACTTCTTTTCCTTTATTAGAAACATAAAAATTATTAGCAAGAAAGACACACAACATAGCTATTACAATAACAAAAACTGCAATAGGTGTTACTAATGTTGTATCATCTTTTCCTAAATGAATACCAGAATATGGATTAAAAGTTAAATTAAAAAAAGAAAATATAAAAATAGTTGTAAGTAAGAATGTCAAAAAGTAGAAAATACTTTTTGACATATCTTTTTTTAATGAAATCAAAGATAATTTAAGAATACCCATTATTCAAACAATTCTTGTGATTCACTTGAATTAATATCAACTATTTTATAAAAATATTCTTTTTGTGATAATCCTTCTCTTTCAATTGTACGATCAATAATACCATCTTTAATATAAAGAAGTTTTGATGAATAAGATGCAATCTTACTATCATGTGTAACCATTAAAATAGAAACCCCTTCTTTTTCATTAAGTTCTTTAAATAAAGATAAAATTTCATGAGAATTTTTACTATCTAGATTTCCTGTTGGTTCATCTGCTACTATCAATTTAGGATTTGTGACTAAAGCCCTACAAATAGCGACTCTTTGTCTTTGCCCACCAGAACATTCATTAGGAAATTTATCTAATGTTTGTTCAACATTTAATTTTTTAGCTACTTCTTGAACTCTTTGTGTTATTTCTTTTTTATTTACATTGGCAAGAGTTAAAGGAACCGCAATATTTTCAAAAATTGTTAAACTATCCAATAAGTTAAATTCTTGGAAAATAAAACCTAAATTTTCATATCTAAACTTACCGATTTCACCTTCAGACATCACACGAACTTCTTTTCCATTAATAAAGACTTTCCCTTTTGTAGGAATATCAATTGTTGAAAGATTATTAATAAAAGTTGATTTTCCTGCACCAGAAGGTCCCATAATACATACGAATTCACCTTCATACATTGTAAGTGATACTTCATGTAAAGCTTCAAATAGTGTTTTTGTTCCTATTCCGTATATTTTAGTAATTTTATCAGCAACAAGTATTTCTTTTCTTTCCATCTTATTTTCCTCCTTTAATTGGTTTAACAACTGCATTTATATATTGAACATAAGTTATAAATCCTGAAAGAATAACAGGAATTATATAAGATAAAGTATAAATAACAGCAAATTGTAATGACATATCACCATAATAAATAAATCTACCTGAAATAAAAATAATATAAACAAGCGGTATAAGTATTAAAACAAAGTAATAACTGATCACTTCTTGTCTTACAATCTTTTTAAGTTCTTTTCTGGTATATCCAATTTTCCATAAATTCACAAATAGAGTTTTCCTAGTTAAAGCTTCCATAGATAATTTATAAATAATCGAAACCACTAATAAAACAACAACCACAATATAACCTATCACACCCGTTGTAAATTCACGTGGAGCATTTTGATTTGCTGCAAGTACTGCTAACATTCCTGTAACAGCAACAGTCATTAATGAAAACAATAATAATGATCTTTGAATAGAATAATTTAAATTAGAAATAGAAATCAAAACATATCTCTTAGTAAGAAAAATCCCTCTTTTTAAATTTCTAACAATATCAGGTAAAACATAACGAATCACTCCAACTGCACCACTTAAACCAACAATTGTGGGTGCAATATAAGCCGTTGGTTCATGAGGATTCATAAACATCATCACAATTCCAAAAATATAAATTCCAAAAAATAAAATAACTTTACTTTTCTTTGTATTTCTTTTAACCTTCATTTCTTTTTCTTGAGAAAGTAAAGTTTGAATATCATTTTTATGTAAAAAGCCTGCTGTTAAAACACAAATCATTGATAAAACAATCGCCACAAGAATAAATGAATAAAGATATGCTTCTTGAGGAATATAAGAGGGATCTTTATGAACATTTAACATTTGATACATATAGGCATTAGAAAAAGGAACAACACATCGTCCTATTAAAATACCAAGTGGTGATGCTAAAAGTAATAAGGTAAAGGTTTGATATAAAACATACATTGTAGAATTAATATAACCTGAACCTGACATTGCCATAATGGCTAATTCTGTGGTTTTTCTTGATAAAAAGAAATTATTTGCAAAGAAAACCATAAAACAACAAAAACAAATAATCAAAAATGATAACACTGATGAAAATGGCATTTGTACATCACTCCATGTTCCACCACTTCTTGCAATCGTCTGATCTGCTAAATCTGCATTATTAATAATATTAAAAAACACAAAACAAACAGCAACTGCGAAAACTAAAGTAATTCCATAAAAAATGCTCTTTTTATAATCTTTCACTAACATTCTCATTGAAAATTTAAAAGTTCCCATAACGACCTCCTATTGAAATAATTCTTTTATTTGATCTATTGAATCAATATATTTATTCATTTCTTCTTCAGAAAGAATTATTTTAATCTTATTTATAATTTCTTGATAAATATCATTTGTATTTTGAATCAAATCTTTTCCTTTTTCAGTAATTGTGATTTGTGTATGTCGTTTATCAAAACGACTATTACCAACTAATAACCATCCTCCATCATCTAATCTAAAAACAATGCCCACAACTGTCGAATGTGATAATTGAAACTCCTGACAAATTGTTTTTTGGTATACTGGTTCATTACTTGCATTTACAAAACGAATGATATTTAATTCATTAAATTTAATAC